>Ga0067045_1030216_pt1 | contig 16127 bp, 12 predicted proteins | sample TerdegcTABiofilm_FD_59184 | JGI IMG/M metagenome (GOLD analysis project Ga0067045, IMG submission 59184) | Combined Assembly of (Gp0054472, Gp0054536) Wastewater bioreactor microbial communities from Singapore -Terephthalate degrading...
CCACCAGCTCAGGCTGCGCCAGGTGGCGTGAATATTTGAACCCGTTGTCGATCAGGTTGGAGAACACCTGGCGCAGCAACGTCGCATCGCCCATGGCCTGCGGCATCGCCTGGATGTCGATGCGAACATGGTTGGTCTGCGGCGACAGCGCTTCCACCACCGACTGCGCCAGCGCGACCATATCCACCGGCACGAGTTCGAGGTCCACACGCACCACGCGCAACAGTTCGAGCATGTCGGTGATCATCTGGCCCATGTTGCGCGACGAGCGCGCGATGCGATCGAACATGTCGCGCCCGGTCGGACTGAGGCGGTCGGCCTCATCCTCCAGCACGATGGCCGCGAAACCATTGACCGAGCGCAAGGGCGCGCGCAGGTCGTGCGCGATGGAATACGAGATGGCCTCCATGTCGCGCATGGAGCGCTCCAGCTCGGCCGTTCGCGCACCCACCCGTTGCTCCAGGCTGGCGTTGAGCGCCTTCACCTGCTCCTGCGCGGCCACGCGCTCGGTGATGTCCAGGTGCGTGCCCGACATGAACAGCGCACGATCCTGTGCGTCGCGCTTGTGCACCCGGCCACGCGTATTGACCCAGATCCAGTGGCCTGCCTTGTGGCGCATGCGGATGTCGCACTCGTAGTACGGCAGCACGCCCGCGATGTGCTGGTCGCGGATCTCGTCGGCCCGTTTCAGGTCGTCGGGATGCACCAGCGCCTCCCAGGTCTCGGCCCGCATGGGCTGCAGTTCGCGCAAGGTGTAGCCCAGCATCTCGGCCCAGCGCTCGTTGACGGTGAGCACGTTGTCGGCGATGTTGTTTTCCCAGATGCCGGGCCGTGTGGCCTCCAGCACCCAGGCCAGGCGCTGGCGCTGCTCCCGCAAGGCTTCCTGTGCCTGCATGTAGGAGCTCACGTCCGTGAACGTGCGCACCAGCCCGCCATCGGGCAGCATGCGGGTGCGCATCTCCAGCGTGCGGCCATCGCGCGTCTTGCGCCAGTATTTCTCGGGCGACCGCACCTGCGGCCCATGCACGATGTGGCTGTGCGCGATCGGGTCCACCCAGGCCAGCCCGGGGCCGAAGTCGCCCCGTTCGGTCTGGAAGCGCCGCACCTGGTCCATCGTGGGCTGCCCCTGCAGCAAGGCCTCGGGCAGGTCCAGCATGTCGAGCAGGCGGTGGTTGTAGGCCGTGATGCGGTTGTCCGCGTCCACCCGGCACAGGCCCTGTTCGATGCTCTCCAGCGTGGCCTGCAGGTCCAGGCTCTTCTCGGTCAGCAGTTCGCTGGTGATTTCCAGTTGCTCGCGTGTGCGGCGGCGTTCGATGTGGCCGCGCCATGCCAGCACCAGCTGGCGCACCGCGCCCAGCAGGGGTTGCAGGAACTCGATGTCGTCTTCGCTGTAGCCGCCCGGCTGGTTGGCCAGGCCGACCATGGCCACGAGCCGATCGCCCACGGCCAGGGGCACGCACAGGAAGGCGTCCATGCGCGGATGCCCACCCGGCAGTCCTCCAGCGTTCGGGTGGCTTGCCGGCTGGTTGGCGATCAAGGGCTCGCCGGAGAGCATGGCGTGCCCGAACAGGGTGTCCAGGTTGCGAAACGCCATGCCCGCCTCCGCCTGGCTGGCGTGCATGAGCCGCGACGCCTCGTCCCAGGCGATGTTGGTGATCGCGCTGGTGCGCAGGTAGGGTGCGCCAGCGTCGCTGTAAAGCACCTCGCCCACGAAGCCATAAGCGCTGCCGGTGACCGAGAGGAAGGCCTGCAGCAGCCCCTCGAAAGCCTTGCGCTTGTCCTCGGCTTCGATGAACACCGACTGGGCCAGGCGCACCGCCTCGATCATGCGGTGTTGGCGCTCCAGCTTCTGCGTGGCCAGCCGCGCCTCGGTCACGTCGGTGGAGAAACCATGCCAGACCACCGAGCCATCGGCCTCGCGCTGGGGCACCGCCTCCACATGGTGCCAGCGTGTTCCAGCTTTGGGCAGGCACACACGGTAGGTCTGGCGCCACGAAGTCAGATGCCGCGCAGACGCGGCCAACGAGGCAATCACCTCCGCGCGGTCGTCGGGATGCACCCGCTGGAACAATATGCCCGCGTCCTGCTCCAGATCGGAGGGTTCGATTTCGAGCATGGTGCGAACCATGTCGTTCACGTACGAGATCACGCTCTTGCCGTCGGGCCGCAAGCGCGCCTGGTACATCATGCCCGGCACCCGGGCCGCGATGTTCTGCAACAGCTTGAGTTGCTCGGCCAGGCGCTCGCTGGCCTCGCGCTCGGCCGTAATGTCCTGCACCACGCCGAAATCGGTCTGGGGATTGCCGTCCACCGTGGTCTGGCCGATGCGGGTGCGAAACCAGCGCTGCGGGCCATCCGGCAACCGCCAGCGGAATTCAACCTGGCGTCCGTCCATCGCCTCGCGGGCGGCCTGCCAGGCCGGCCGGTCGTCCGGGTGAATGCCCGCGCGGCCGTCGGCTCTGTGAATCAGATCGCGGGGTTCCAGGCCGGCGATCTCGAACAGCCCGAGCGACCACACCACGCTGTCCGAGTGCTGGGCGTTGGTCCAATGGCCCACGCGCGCCAGCTTCTCGATCGCGGTGTGCAGCTCCACCTGCTGCTGCAACCCGAGGTTCGCCTCGCGCAAGGCTTCTTCGGCCTCGAACTCGCGGGTGGCTTCGGTCATGTAGACCAACGCCAAGGGCTCTGGCAAAACATCCATCACCGTGCAGTGCAGGCGGACGCGGTGCATCTGGCCATCGCGAAGGCGCAGGTGCTGCACGGTCTCGCCAGAAGGCAGCTTGTTCACGAAACGCGCGCGTTCGTCGGCGCTCGACCAATGCCCAAGCTCCACGGTCGTGCGGCCGATCACCTCCTCGCGGCACGAGCCGGTGAGCGCCAGCCAGGCATCGTTGACCGCCAGCAGGCAACCGTCGCTCAAACGCGATACGGACGCGGCCAGCGGCGAGGCCATGAACAAAGCCTCGAAAGGCAGGTCCGAACCCGGCGGCAAGGGATTGGCTGCGCGCCCGACGGAGGGCTGGGGTTCGGGAACAGCTTCGGCCATGCGCGCTCGTAGAAGGATTGAGAGGACGGGAACCAGGCTCAAATTGTGCCGGACAGTTCGGCCCTCAGTGCGTGAAATTGGCCTGCTAAAGTGGACGGCTGTTCACAACGATGCGCTCAGGAGACCGTCCGTCATGCCGACGACCGCACGTCCAGCCCCGGCCACACGGGGAGGCCTTCCATGAGGCCCACCTCGCTGCGCCAGCAGCTCACGCGCGCAGCCATGCTCACCACGCTGCTGGCGATCCTGCTGAGCGCGGGCGCCTTGCTCACCTACGAACTGATGGTGTACCGCCGCGTCGGCATCGCCGACATGCGCACCCAGGCTGATCTGATCGCGCGCTCCACCGCTCCCGCACTGGAGTCCCGCGACGCGCAGGCCGCGTGGGAAAGCCTCTACCTGCTGCGCCAGCAGCCTCAAATCCGGGCCGCTGCGGTGTACGGCCGCGACGGCGCGCTCGTCGCCTCGCACACCACCACCCCGAAAAATGAGCTGCATGCCCGCATCCCGCTGGCATCGGACGCCTGGGGGCCGCGCTTCAGCGGCTCGACGCTGGAGATGGTCCGTCCGATCGAGCACAACGGCGCCCGCATCGGCATGCTGTACCTCAAGGCCGAACACGGCGTCTGGCAGCGCTTCGTTGACTTCGCCCTGATCGTGCTCGCGGTCAGCGCCGTGAGCCTGGCCGTTGCCTTCTACCTGTTCGTGCACCTTCAGCGCCGCATCACCGCGCCATTGGAAAAAATGACCGCAGTGGCGCGCGACGTGATCGGCAGCCACGACTGGTCGCTGCGGGCACCGGCCACCAACTACAAAGACCTGGACGTGCTCGTCAACGCCTTCAACCGCATGCTCTCCGAATGCGAGACGCGCACCACCGAACTCGAACGCGAAATGGTGACGCGCCAAGGCATCGAAAGCGAACTGCGCCAGGCCGACCGCCAGAAGGACACCTTTCTCGCCACCCTCGCTCACGAGCTGCGCAACCCCCTCTCGCCCATGACGAGCGCCGTGGCCCTGCTGCAGATGCCGCAGGTGTCCCCGCAGGCGCGAGACAAGGCCCTGATGGTGCTCGAACGCCAGCTGCAGCACATCGTGCGACTGGTCAACGACCTGCTGGATGCCTCACGGGTCGCCACAGGAAAACTGTCGCTCGACATGGCCCCGGTGAACATCGGGGAGCTGTTGCACACCGCGACCGAAGGCGCTCAGACACTGGCGCAACAGCAAGGCCTTCAGCTGACGCTGCACCTGCCGACCGATCCGCTGTACGTCAACGGAGACGCGGTCCGGCTGACTCAGGTTTTCTCCAATCTGCTGAACAACGCCTGCCGCTACACACCGCATGGCGGCCGCGTGGAGCTGGCGTTGACCTCCGAGGCATCCTGGGTAGAAGTGACGGTGGTGGACAACGGCATTGGCGTGGAGCCAGCGATGCAGGAACGCATTTTCGAGCTGTTCGAGCAGGCAGACCAGTCCATGCAGCGCGGCAGCGCCGGCCTGGGCGTGGGGCTGACGCTCTCGCGCCAGATCATCCAGTTGCACAACGGGTCGCTGTCCATGCAGAGCGAGGGCCTGCATCGCGGCTCGTGCTTCACGGTGCGGCTGCCGCGTTTGCACCCCGAATCACAGCAGGTCGACACCACGCGCTCGGCGGCGCCCCAGGCGATCCCCCTGCGTCCGCTCCGAATCCTGATCGCCGACGACAACGTCGATCTGACGGCCAGCCTGTCAGCCGTGCTCTCTTCGCACGGCCACCAGGTCGAGGTGGTGCACGATGGCGAGGCGGCACTTCGCGCAGCCCGCGCTCAAGTGCCCGACATCGCATTGCTCGACATCGGCATGCCCGGTCTCGACGGGTATCAGGCGGCGCGAGCCCTGCGCAACGATGCCCACACCCAGGGCATTCACCTCGTGGCCATCACAGGCTGGGGAAGGGACGCCGATCGCGAGGCGGCGCGCCAGGCCGGCTTTGACCAGCACCTGCTCAAACCCGTGAACCCCGAGCAGCTGCTCCGGCTGCTGAGCGAAGCGCGCGAAGCATTCCGCGCGCCCCCCGTCTAAAGCCGGTCAGGCCGAGACGGCCAGGCCGTCGTGGCGCTTGCGCCGACCCACCGCTTCGATGCGCAGCATCTGGCGGTATTTGGTGACCGTGCGCCGCGCCACCGTGAGGCCCTGCTTGGCGAGTTGCCGTGTGATCTCCGCGTCGGACAGTGGCCGATCTGTCGATTCGGCTTCGATGATGTCCTGGATCAACCCACGGATTGCGGTGCCCGAACAGGCCTTGCCATTGGCGCTCACCATCGCGCGGGAAAAGAAGTGCTTGAGCTCGTAAACGCCTGTGGGGGTGGCCATGTACTTGTTGTTGGTCACGCGCGAAACGGTGGATTCGTGAATGCCGACCTCATCAGCAATATCGCGCAGGCCCAGCGGCTTCATCGCCATGCTGCCGTACTCGAAGAAGTGGCGCTGACGGCGCACGATGGCCTGCGACACATCGAGAATGGTCGAGAAGCGCTGCTCGACATTGCGCATCGTCCAGCGCGCTTCCTGCAGGTGCGCGCCCATCTCGGCGTTCTCGGCGCAGCGGTGGCGCTGGAACAGCTGGGCATACACCTCGTTGAGCCGCACCTTGGGGACGACCGCCGCATTCAGCCTCACGTTCCAGGCGCCTCGGTCCTTCTTCACGATCACGTCGGGCACGATGTAGTTCACCCTCGAGGAGCTCAGGCGCCAGCCCGGCCGCGGGTCGAGGTGGCGAATGCGGTCGCACACCGCCTCGATCTCGCCAGCCGTTGCGCCGAGCGCCCGGGCCATGGCTGGCACATCCCGCGCCGCCAGGCTGTCCATGTGGTCGTGCACGATCGTGCGCGCCAGCGCGCGCAGGTTGGGGCATTCGATCTCGCCAAGCTGCAGGCTGAGGCATTCCGCCACATCGCGGGCCGCCACACCGGCCGGCTCCAGGGATTGCACCAGCTTGAGCGCAATCTGCAGGTCCTCCAGCGTCGCCGCCGGAGCCACGGCCGCCACCTCGCGCAACTCGCCCAACGGCGTGCGCAGGTAGCCATCGTCATCCAGCGACTCGACCACCACACCGGCCAGCGCGAGGTCGCGCGAAGACAGGGCCATGGTGCCCAGCTGCGCGTGCAAGTGCGCATTGAGCGGGGTTTCCTCCATCATGAAGTCCAGCGCGGACACATCGCCGTCGTGTCCCTGGCGCGACGGCATCAGGCCATCGGCGAGCCACAGATCGCTGTCGGATGCGTTGGGCCGATCGGCCTCAAGGTCGGCTTGCACCGTTGTCACCTGATCGGTGTCGCGCGGACCGTCGTACACCTCACCCATGGCGTCCCCGGCACGGGCATCCAGCGCCGCGTCTCCCAAGTCCTCCACAGCTCCCTCACCGTCGGCATCCTCCTCCGCCTCAAGGAAGGGATTGCGCCCCAGCACGTCACGCACGACGATGCCGAAATCCAGCGACGACATCTGCAACAGCCGCACAGCGTGTTGCAAACGGGGGGAAAGGGTCTGGCTCTGACGCTGGTCGGCGCGCGCATCCATCTGAATCATCGGGGTCTCCTCCTGTGCAGGTCGGCTGGGCCGCAACGTGCGACAGCCTCTCTGCATCTCTCCATGCAACCGCCGTGCCGCTTCAACGATGGAGACACAAATTCCAACAAAGCTCCGTCCCCCCACACGCCACTCACAGAGGTGAACCGGCGCAGATCAGCTCAAACATTCAGACACAAGGGAAATGGAAAGCCCCCATGCCGCCTGCGCACCCGTCGCTCATTGCTGCAAGTTTTGCCGAAATGGGCCCGCAGGGATTCAGCGCACCGATCCGCGCCGGAAGAGATTGGTGAGTGCGAGCAGGATGATCGCGCCGATGAGCGAGACCAGCAGGGCGCCCACGTTGAACACATCCTGGCTGAGGGTGCCCACGCCCAACAGGGGCGAGATGAACCAACCTCCCACGGCCGCACCGACAACGCCGACCACGACATTGAGCACGATGCCTTGCTGGCCGTCCGTGTACATGACCACGCTGGCCAGCCAGCCGATCAGGCCGCCGGCAACCAGCCAGATGATGAAATCGACCATGGCTTTGCTCCTGGTTGGCGTTGTTGAAGAAAATCAACGAAGGCTTCACACTGGCAAGCGCCGTTCCCGTTGCCGCAGGCACGGCACCTGCCCTGCGAAGGTCTCACCCGCCGCTGCGCGGCGGGTCAAGCCACCATCCGCAGCAGGAGAATTTCCAATGAAACAGGTGAAAGATGTGATGACCAGTGGCGTGCGCACGCTCGGCCCCCAGGACACGGTGGTGCTCGCCGCCCAGGCCATGGAAGAGCTGGATGTCGGTTCGCTGCCCGTGTGCGACGGTGAGCGCATCCTTGGCATGGTGACCGATCGCGACATCGTGGTGCGCGGCGTGGCCCAGGATCTTGCCCCCAGCCAGACCAAGCTCGAGGACGTCATGAGCGCCGAGGTCGAATGGGTGTTTGAAGATGAAGGGCTGGCCGAAGTGGCGGCCAAGATGCAGCAACTGCAGATCCGTCGCCTGCCCGTGCTCGACCGCGACAAGCGCCTGGTGGGCATCCTCTCGCTGGGCGATCTGGCCGCCAAGGGCGACGCCCGGCAAGCCGGCGCTGCGCTGGCCGACATCTCCGAGCCCGCGCGCCCCACGCGCACGGGCCAATCGGTCGCCAGCGGCCCTGCCGGGGGCGGTGAAAGCCATTGAAAGGGGCGCGATGATCGGTCGCCTCCTGAAAACAACCGTCTCCAACTGGCTGGAAGACGACGCGCCCAGCATGGGCGCCGCCCTCGCCTTCTACACCCTGTTCTCTGTGGCCCCCATCCTGCTGATCGTGATCTCGGTCGCGGGTCTGTGGTTTGGTGAGGCGGCCGCTCGCGGCGAGATCTTTGCGCAGCTTTCTCAGCTGGTCGGCAGCGACAGCGCTCTCACGATCAACAGCCTCGTGGAAGACGCGAACCGGCCGGCGGCAGGTGTCGTCGGCACGGTGGTCGGCCTGGGCGCCCTGCTCATCGGCGCCACCACCGTCTTTGCCGAGCTGCGCAACGCCATGGACCGCATCTGGCGCACGGGTGCCGAACAGCCGAAGCGAGGCGGCGTGTTCGAACTGCTGCGCGCGCGCCTGATCTCGCTGGGCCTGGTGCTGGCCATCGGCTTCCTGCTCATGGTCTCCCTGGTGCTCAGCGCGGCCCTCGCGGCCGTGGGCAAGTGGGCCGCGCCCTGGCTGGGCGGGCTGGCCATGCTGGCAGGCGCGGTCGACTTTGCCTTGAGCCTGGCGTTCCTCAGCGTGCTGTTCGCCATGATCTTCAAATGGATGCCGCGCGTGAAGCTGGCCTGGGGCGACGTGTGGATCGGCGCCTTGATCACCGCCGTGCTGCTTACCGCGGGCAAGTCTGTCATCGGCACCTACATCGGCCGCAGTGGCGTTGCTTCGGTGTTCGGAGCGGCCTCGTCGCTGGTCATCTTCCTGCTCTGGGTGTACTACTCGGCACAGGTGTTCCTGCTCGGCGCCGAATTCACGCGCGCATTCACCCAGCGGCACCAGACCCAAGAACCCATCCAGGAAGACCCCACACCGTGAACCGCGCCTTCACCTGCGTCTGCGGGCAGCCCATCTTCTTTCGCAACAGCGTCTGCCTGGGCTGCGGCAGGGCGCTCGGCTACGACGCCTCGCGCGGCAAACTGCTGCCCCTTGAGCCGACCGAAGAGCCCGGCTGGTGGCGCAGCAGCGAGAGCGGGACGCGGCAGCGCACCTACCAGCGCTGCGAGAACCTGTCTTCGGCCGCCGCGTGCAACTGGCTCATCCCCCCCGAAAAGCCGCCCGAGCACACACCCTCCTTGTGCCTGTGCTGCCGGCTCACCCGCACCTTGCCAGGCCTTGACGTGCCGGAACATGCCGGCTGGTGGCACCGCATCGAACAGGCCAAGCGCCGCATGGTGTCCTCATTGCTCGCCCTGCGCCTGCCCATCGTGCCGCGAAGCGAAGACCCGCAACAGGGGCTGGCCTTCGACATCCTCGTCTCTCTGCCCGGCTCGCCACCCGTGGTGACCGGGCACGCCGCAGGGGTGATCACGCTGGACGCCTGCGAGGCAGACGATGCCACGCGCGAACACCGCCGCACTTCGCTGCGCGAGCCCTACCGCACGCTGCTGGGTCACTTGCGCCACGAGTCGGGCCACTATTTCTGGCAACGCCTGATTGACGGCAAGGCCTGGCTGGAACCGTTCCGGGCCGTGTTCGGTGATGAGCGCGCCGACTACGGCCTGGCGCTGCAGAACCACTACAACAATGGCGCGCAGCCGGACTGGAGCTCGCGCCACGTGAGCGCCTACGCCAGCAGCCACCCCTGGGAAGACTGGGCTGAAACCTGGGCGCATTACCTGCACATGAGGGACACCCTGGGCACGGCGCGCGGCTTCGGCATCCGGGGCGATCGGGTGGAGCTCGCCTGCGAGCCCTTCGGCCCGGAGGTGCTCAGCGAAGACGGCAATGGCAGCGGGACCCTGGACGCCACCGACGAACAGTTCCTGCTGTGGCTCAACCACTGGCTGCACCTGACGGTGGCCCTGAACGAGATCTCGCGCAGCATGGGCGTGGCCGACTTCTACCCCTTCGTGCTGTCACGGCCAGCCGTGCGCAAACTGCACCTGGTGCATCGCGTGATCGCCCATCAGACGCCCCGAGGCGGTCGCCGGCGGCGACCGCCGACCCTACCGCCTCAGTCGTAGGCGCGCGGGAACACGATCTCGAAAGTGGTTCCCGACGTATCGGAATCGACCCGCACGGTGGCATCGAGCACTTCGCTCAGGCGTTTGACGATGGACAGCCCGATGCCCTCCCCGTGCACATAGGTCTCGGTGGATTCGCCCGGCGGGGGCACGCCCGCATCTTCATCATGGACGTGGGTGATCTGTCGAGCCTCCGTGTCAGACACCACCTGGTCCGCGTGCTGCGTGGCCACCTCCAGGGCTTCCTTGAGCTCCGACGACTTGGCCTGATGGATGCCCGGGCCGGTGTCCTTCACGATCAACTTCCAGCGATCAGGGTCCTCGGCCCCCCCGGCCTCCCAGGCCACCTCCACGCCACCCGTGCGCGTGTAGCGGACCGCGTTGAGCACCAGGTTCTGCACAATGCGGTGCAGCTTCACCGCATCGGACTGCACCACGAAGGGCGCCGGCCCTCGCAGGGCGAAGCTCAAGCCTTTCTGCTGAGCGTGGTCTTCGAGCGACTCTCCGAGACCGCGCAGCAGCGGCGCAACGTCCACCGCCCCCAGGTTGCGCTCCTCCTGGCCACTCTGCAGCCGAGCCAGACAGGTCACGTCGTCCAGCAGCTTGTGCAGCGCCTGCACGTTGTGGCCCAGCAGGCGCAAAAAAGTCTCTCGCGCCGCCGGGTCGGCCTGGCGCTTTCCCAAACCGGCCGTGGCGTTGACCACCACCCCCAGATTGCCGCGCAGATCGTGCGCGGCCTCCTGCCAGAGCAAAGCGCGCTGCTGCTCCAGGTGGCGCAGCGTCTCCAGGGCCTGTTCGAGCCCGCGCGCATACGCCGTGGCCTCGAGCTGCTGAAGCTTGAAATACTGTGCCGTGCTGGCGCTCACGGCCAGGCTGTAGACCTGCGCCCAAACCGTGCGCGCCATGGCCATTGCCGCCGCCGTGTGGCCCGTCGCCAGTGCCTCGAGTTCGTGCACGACACATTCGTTGAGGCGGCCAAGCTCGCGCACCACCTCGGCCAGGCCAAAACCCTGTTGCCAGCGGTGCAGGCCGTGCGCCGCCGCATCGCCCAGATGCGCGGTCTCCGCGCGGGGCGCTCGCAGCTGGTTCTCGAAACCTTCCAGCACGGCGGGAATGTGATCGTTGAGCTGGGTACGCGGCAGCGAAGCGCCCGTGGTGAGCGTCGAGTCCGCCGCGACACTGGCGCGCCAAGCCTGCAAGATGGCTTCTCGCCGTTCGGTCAGTCGGTCCGCCAGCGCGATGAGTTCGTTTCCGTGCAAGGGCATCGGGGGCCTCTAAGAAGTGGGTGAAGACAACGGCACGCAGAACACGCGCGTCATTCTGCACCTGAAGCCACGAGAAACTTCAATGTCCCCGATCTGCCGTGGGCTCATCCTTCTCCCGTCGGATCGAACGCCCCCAGCGGCGCAGCCACACCAGCACCAACAGGATGAATGCCGTGGCCAGCAGGGCCGTGCCCGTGAGACCCAGCCCGGCGGCCACACCCACGGCGGCGGTCGCCCAGATGGTGGCGGCGGTGGTCAGGCCGTGGATGCGGCCCTCATCCTGGTCCTTGAGCACCGCGCCGGCCCCGAGGAAGCCGATGCCCGAAACCAGGCCCTGCACCACCCGGCTGAGCTGCTCGTCGTTCATGCCGGACTCCAGCGGCACCAGCACGAACATGGCCGCACCCAGCGCCACCAGCATGTGGGTGCGCAAGCCGGCCTCGGCATCGCGCCGCTCGCGGTCCCAGCCAATGGCGGCCCCCAGCAGCAGGGCTTCGCCCATGCGCCAGGTGGCGCGTGTGATGCGCTCGACATCGGCGAGGTCGCCGAATTCGGCCTGCACCGTGGTCCAGATGGTTTGCAGGACAGACATCGTGCTCAGCCCGGTGTGGGATCGGGCGAGCGAGGCGATTCGCCCTCGTCGCGCCACTGGGCAATGCAGCCCATCAGCCCGCTGAGCGAAACCGGCTTGGTGAAGTACTGGTCGAAGCCTGCCTCACGCGCACGCGCCCGGTCCTCTTCGTGCGAGCGGCCGGTCAGAGCCACGATCAGCATGCGCTGGCCTGGCAAGGCGTCACGAATGCAGCGCGCCACCGTGTTGCCATCCATGCCGGGCATGCCGATATCGAGAATGCAGACGTCGGGCTGCAGGCGTTGCGCCATCTCAAGGGCTTCCTTGCCATCGTTGGCGATCTGCACGATGTGCCCGTCCACCTCCATGAGCAGGGCCAGCGATTCGGCAGCGTCGCGGTTGTCGTCGGCCACGAGCAGCCTCAAACCGCTGCCCACAGGCGAGAGATGCGGTTCATACAGGGGTTGCTCGGACGTGTGGGTGGTTTGAAAAACCATTTTTTTGCCCCAAGGGTTGCTGATCAATCCGTCTCAGGGCAAACGGCGTGCCCGCCCCAAGCCGAATGGACCCCAGAGGGGATGGCGATCGCTCGCCATCCCCCGGGAGGCCCTGGCTGGCCGCCCTCAGAACCGGTGCATGTAGCCGATGCTCGTGGTGTCCACTTCGCGCTTGCCCACGCCCACAAAGCGAACGTCATAGCGGTTCCACTCCAGGACGATGGAGGAACGGGGGCTGAGGTCGAAGCCGATGCCCGCGCCATACGACCCTTCCCACCCACTGGCCTTGCCGGTGGTGAGCCCCGAGAGCGGACTCGCCGAGACCTCGCTGCGGCCGTAGGTGGTGCCGACCTTGCCGAACAGGTGCACCACGCCGAGCGGCAGGCGACCCACCAGACTCAGGTTGATGCCCTGCGCCTCGGTTTTGCCACCACCGCGCTCCATGTCGCCCAGGTTCACATAGCCCAGTTCGGCACCAAAGTACCGGTTGAACATGCCGCCCGTGTACAGGTGGAAAGAGGTGCTGCTGTCCGAGCAGCCAAAGCCGCCCACGCAGCCCAGGTCGTAGTCGGGTTTTCCGACGTTGATGCCGACATAGCCGTGCGAGGTGTGCGGAATCACCGAGAAGTTGCCCTCGCCCGGCGCGTAGGCACGTCGCTGGCCTGTCGTGGTGGTGCCTGCCTGGGCCACTACCGTGGTATCGAGCGGGGTGGACGGCGTTGCCGATTGGGCGGAGACCGAGCACGCGACGGCCAGGCCAATCGCGGCCAGCGACCACGTCTTGAGATGGTGAAGTGAGCGGTTCATGTGGGGATCCTGGTTGGTTGGAGAAACACTGCGCCGGAAATGGAATGCAGCGCTGCGACAGGGCAAGCGGGATGCCAGCGAGCCCCGCTTGCTTCAATGCAAGCAGCTGGCACGTGGATTGCCCGCCTCCGCGAGGGCATGGCGCAAGCATGCGGTGACAGTGCGGCTGACCCAAGGGCATCTCCGATGTTTTCTCCACTTCCCTCGAAGCATGAACCGGACGCCATGTCGACCCGGGGCTTTTCCATTCGGACCCGCTTGATCGCCTTGGTGCTGGCGGTGCTTCTGCCTGCACTGTGTGCGGCGGTGTGGGTGCTCGGCCAGACATACCGCCTGGAACGTGAGGCCAGCGAGCGCGTGCTGGAGGAAACCACCCGCGCGCTCTCCATGGTGCTCGATCGCGAGTTGGCCCAGCGGGCCGTCGTGGCGCGGGCACTCTCGAGCTCAAGCCTGCTCGACAGCGCGCCCAACCTCTCGCCCAAAGCCCTGCGAGATTTCGACGCACAGGCGCGCCGCACACTGACCGGCATGGAAGGCTGGCTGGAGTTGCGCAATGCAGACAGGGTGCTGATCAACACCCGTCTGCCGCCCGAAGCGACATCACGACCGGGGCCGTTGCCCAAGCTCCTGGACCGTCCGACGGTCCAGCCAATGCGGCAGGACACACCCAACGGCATTCAATACGCCGCGCTGGTGCAACCGGTGTTGCGCGATGGCCTGCCGGTGCTCAACCTTTCCCTGACGGTGCTGCCCCGGGAATTTCAGCGCATCGTCGACGAGCAGCATCTGCCGCCTGGCTGGCTTGCGGCCATCATCGACAGCCAGGGCCGCGTGGTCGCCCGCCATCCCGGCGGCGGTGTGCACATTGGGCGACCGGCCACCCCGGACCTGAAAGCCCACCTGGATGCCGATCGGGAGGGCTTGATGCAATCCGTCTCGCTCGACGGCGATCCCGTGTCCCTCTACTTCCACACCTCGTCGCAGGGCTGGACCTATGTCACAGGCATGTCGCGTGCGCAGTTCGAGGGCACGGTTCCGCGCGCGGTGCTGCAGATGGCCGGCGCCATGCTGGCGTTGCTGGTGGTCTCCCTCATCGCGGCAGCCTGGGTCGCGCGCCGCATCGTCACACCCATCCAGACCATCCGGCAGATGGCGCTGGACCTGAGAGAGGGCCGCCCACTGCGGCGCACCCGCACCGGTCTGCTGGAGTGCGATCAAGTTGCCCTCGCATTGCACGACGCGGGCCACGCCATTCGCCACGCACGCATCGAGCTGGAAAACCAGGTGGCCTCGGCGGTGGATCGCACCCGCAGCCTGGAACAGCGCGCCTCGCACAACCACCGTGTGGAAGCCCTGGGCCGACTCACCGGTGGCATCGCACACGAGTTCAACAACCTGCTTGGGATCATCAGCAACTGTGCGCACCTCATGCGTCGCCTGGCGCCGCCTGCCCAGCTCCAACCCGCGATCGACGCCACACTGAGCGCGGTGGACACCGGCAGCCGCCTGACCCAGCACCTGCTTCGCTTCGCGGGCCGCCAGACCGTGCATCCGCGCGTGCTGCACCTCAACGCCTTTCTGCCCGAGGCCGCCGAACTGCTGCGCACGCTGCTGGACCGACGCATCGAGCTCACCACAGCCGTTGACGAAGCCACGCCAGCCGTGCGGGTGGACCCGAGCGAACTGGAGCTCTCGCTCATCAACCTGGCACTGAACGCGCGCGAAGCCATCGCCGGGCATGGCCATCTCTGGTTGCAGGCCGCGCCGGCCGACCCTCACGAGCTCGAAGGCCTGCCCGCTGGTGCCTATGCGCGCATCGCCGTGCGCGACGACGGCAGCGGCATGGACGACACCGTCGCCGCCCGCGCCTTTGAACCCTTCTTCTCCACGCGGGAGCCGAACGAGGTCGCCGGACTCGGCTTGAGCCAGGTCTACGGGTTCTGTCTGCAAGCCGGTGGCCGGGCGCGACTGGAGAGCAAGCCGGGCCTGGGCACCACCGTCACCTTGCTGTTGCCGGCCCACACGGACAAGCGGGATGAAGCACGCGCCGCGTTGCCGGCATTGCCTGCCTCCATCGTCGATGCCCGCATCCTGCTCGTCGAGGACAACGAGGCTCTTTGCGAAATCACCGCCACCATGCTCCGCTCCTACGGCTGCGAAGTGGTGTGCACCGCCAGCGCGGAGGACGCGCTGCGGCTGATCGACACACCGCCTGGCTTCGACGCGGTGGTCAGCGATGTGCTGATGCCTGGCCAGATGGACGGTGTCGCGCTGGCGAACCATTTGCGGCAAATCTTGCCGCAGCTGCCCCTGGTGTTGATCAGCGGCCACCACGGAGACACCAGCCCGCCACCGGGCGTGCGCCTGATCCAGAAGCCCTGCCCTCCTGACGTGTTGGTGAACGCCATCGAAGCGGCGATTGCGCAACGCCCACCTTGAAGAGCGCCGCAGGAACGGGTACGCCATGTGCCCATGAAGAAGCGTCGGATAGGGCGAGACGCCAGGTCCCCCGGTTCGGCGTCCTGTTCACCACTTCGAAGGAACGCCAATGAAAGACACACGCACCATCAACACGCTGAACAACCTCATCGAGACTTGCAAGGACGGTGAGTACGGCTTCAAAGCCAGCGCGGACCACGCCGTGGATCCGCAGATCAAGAGCCTCTTCATGGCCCGCGCAGAGGACTGCCGCAGGGCCGCTGCCGAACTGCAGACCATCGTGATGCAGCAAGGCGGCAAGCCCGAAGACAGTGGCACGGCCACGGGCGCGGCGCACCGGGGCTGGGTGGCCGTCAAGGGCACCCTCGCCGGCTACACCGATCTCGCCATGCTGGAAGAGACCGAACGGGGTGAAGACACTGCCCTGGCGCGCTACCGGTCGGCGCTGAAGGATGAGCTGCCCACCGACATCCGCAGCGTCGTCGAAGCCCAGATGCAGGGTGTGCAACGCAACCACGATCAAATCCGTGCCTTGCGCGACCAACACAAGGCCGCCGCCGCTCACTGAAATCCTTTCCCCCCCATTGGCCCGCGCACGCGCGGGCCTTTTTTTGCGCCTCAGCGGCCCTCGGGGTGGCGCTCGGCCCACTCTGCGTCGCTGTGTCCGTCGCCCACTGGATCGGCGCTTTCGTCTTCGGGCGGTGCGGACGGCTTGGGCGTGGGGGCGGGCGCGGGAGGTGGC
>Ga0067045_1004185_pt1 | contig 16120 bp, 12 predicted proteins | sample TerdegcTABiofilm_FD_59184 | JGI IMG/M metagenome (GOLD analysis project Ga0067045, IMG submission 59184) | Combined Assembly of (Gp0054472, Gp0054536) Wastewater bioreactor microbial communities from Singapore -Terephthalate degrading...
AGTTCCCTCCTACAGGGTTTTCCAGAACAGGGCTTCTCCCGAAGCCGATAATCCGCATTCAATCGGGAACAGGAGTTCCCTCCTACAGGGTCTTCCAGAACAGGACTTCTCCCGAAGCCGATAATCCGCATTCAATCGGGAACGGGAGTTCCCTCCTACAGGGTCTTCCAGAACAGCACTTCTCCCGTCTGTCCGGAGCGTTTTACCACCACTTCCAGATTCGATGATTGTCCTTCGGTTCCCGCACAGGTGATGGTGATTCTGAAATATTCACTTTTAACGTCGGCAAGTTTTTTCAGTCGGTAGATCAGGTCGTGGCTGACTCCCGGCAGATCGATGAGTTCGTCCATACTCTGCAGGGGGGCGGTTTCCCGGCGGCGGATCAGTTCCTGGGCCATTTCCTGGTTAAAATCGTCGTCCAGGCTCATGAGTATTTCCGCCGGGGCGGTATTGACGTTGATTTTGCCCTCGTTATAAACGGACAGCAGATCCCTGAGGCCGGGGATTTCCACTCCCATCTTGACCTGGGGCATGAGGATGTCCGGTGTGAAACCCCGGATGAGGCTGATCTCTTCCAGGGAGTCCAGGGGCCGTCCCTTGACGGGGATTTCCTCGGTATAATCCAGTCCGTCGGCTCCCCCCGGCATGGTTCTCTCGTGATCCTCGTCGATCCAGTCCTTCACCGCGTTGGAGAGATCCGGATCCAGTTCCAGGATTTTCAACAGTCTCTGGAACTGCTCCGTATGTTCCTCGTCCACATCTCCCGACTCCTTGAGGATGGAGTTGGGATTGAAGAACCGTTCCTGATCCTCGATGACGAAGGATACGGTCATATTTTCGTCATCCAGTTGAATGGGGGGATAGCCTCTTGCCCAGTCATCGGTGAGGCCGTCGTAGTCCTGGTTGTCGAAGGACAAAAACCGTACCACTCCCGAATATGCGGATCGGGATACATAATAAGCCTTCTCCTTGAAGGCTATTTTCTGATAATACTGGGAGGTGAACAGCACATCGGCCGACATCTGGACTATAAGAATATAGATGATTCCTATAGCCCCCAGAACCGCCAGAAGGATCATAGGATTTCCAACTTTCAGGTGGTGCTGATATTCTTTTCTTCACTTCCGATCTTTTTCCTCTTGAAAAGAATAATCACGGGAAAAACAATCATGAGAAACAGGCTGAGGCATTGAGCCGCCGACAGTCCCATCCACCAGTACATATCCTGGGGGGTATCTCGGAAGAATTCCACCACAAACCTTATAAATCCGTAAATGGCGAACATGGCCAGGGTCATTTCGCCGTTGAATTTTTTCGATTTCCACCACCGCAACAGAATAATGAAGGCGATAATCAGCATGAAAGTTTCATAAAGTTGATTGGGATGACGCAGACCCGGTATATGGGCTCCCTTGAATTCTACCGCCCAGGGGAGATCACATTCCTTGCCGTAGCAGCATCCGTTTAAGAAACATCCGATTCTGCCCACCGCGAGAGCTATGGTGGAATGGACCGCCGCAAAGTCGGTAACCTTGCCCAGGGGAAGTTTCTTTATGAGAGAATATACCGACAGGAACACAAAACCTCCCAGTAAGGCTCCATGCCAGGAGAGTCCTCCCTCCCGGACGTAAAATATATGCAGGGGTTCTTTCAGATATTTGTCCAGATTCAACATCACATAAAAGAGTCTGGCTCCCACCACTCCGCCCAGAACGGTGTAGATAGTAATATCCAGTCCCTCGTCATAGGTAAAATTTTCATATTTACAGGTCCATTTCATCAGGATCAGGACCACTATGTAAGCCATGACCATCATCACGCCGTAGAAATATATGGAGAAGTCTCCTACCTTGAAGGCTATGGGATGCATCTGTTCATCTCTTTTCTCTTACAGGAGTTACGCCTTTTATTGCCAAAATCCAGATTTTATGCCGATTCCCAACGATCCTGAAACAAGTTCAGGATGACGGGTTCATGCCGATTTCCTCGAATTTGAGCGTAACTCCTGCTCTTATTTATGTAAGGGGGTTCTATCCTTATATTTTTTCCTATCTGACATAATACCCCTCCTAAGATAAAGCGTCAATAGGCTTTGGTGATGCCGTGGCAGGATTTATTTACCTGAAAGGGGAAAATAGCGAAACTTTATTTTTTTAAGGGGGTTTCATTATGGAGTTCAATGGCAGAAGCAGTAGGGTATATATCCTGCCCGTCAGGTCTTTGACAGGATCAAAAATAAACTTTAAACCCCTGGGGATAATTCTTATTATTTTAATTCTGCTATTCCTTTCCCCCTCCTATCTGACATAATACCCCTCCTGAGATAAAGCGTCAATAGGCTTTGGTTATGCCGGAGCAGGATTTATTTGCCTGAGAGGGGAAAATAGCGAAACTTTATTTTTTTAAGGGGGTTTCATTATGGAGTTCAATGGCAGAAGTAGTAGGGTATATATCCTGCCCGTCAGGTCTTTGACAGAATCAAAAATAAACTTTAAACCACTGGGGATAATTCTTATTATTTTAATTCTGCTATTCCTTTCCCCCTCCTTCGGTCTCCGGGCGGAGGAAGGGAATAAGATCGACTGGAACGCTGCAGGGGACGAAGGGGTTCAGTATCTTTCCCAATATCTGCGGATAGATACCACCAATCCTCCTGGCAACGAGATGAAAACCGCCCTCTTTCTGGAACATCTCTTCAAAAAGGAAGGGATTGAATGTAAAATTATCCCCCTGGAGAACGGCAGAGCCAACTTTTACGCCCGATTGAGGGGAAAACAGAATACGGAGGGTAAAAAACGGGAGGATCTTCCCCGCTTTAAAGCCCTGATTCTCACCAACCACATGGACGTGGTCTATGCCGATAAGGACTCCTGGCAGATTCCCCCCTTCGGCGGCGAGATAAAGGACGGCTACGTATGGGGCAGGGGAGCCTTAGACATGAAGGACGTGGCTATCGTCCAGATGATGGCCATGTTCGTCATAAAAAGAAGCGGGGTCTTACCCGAAAGAGATATTATATTCGTCGCCCTGGCCGACGAGGAAGAGGGAAGTATCGGAGCCAAACGTTTTATTACCGATAGCAAGGATCTCATCAGTGATGCCGGGTATCTCCTCAATGAGGGGGAATGTATCCATGTGGAGGACGGAAAAATCCTGAACTACGGCGTGGCGGTTACGGAAAAAGCCCCTCTTTGGATCCGTATAAGCGCTACGGGAGAGAGCGGCCATGCTTCCGAACCCGACGACAATTCCGCCATGCACCGTTTAACCCGGGCGGGAGAGCGTCTTCTGGAGTGGAACTCCCCTTACAGAATCATACCCGTGGTGAGGGAATCCCTGAAACGGCAGGCTCTCATGGAAGAAGAACCCTACCGGAGTCTCATGGCGGATATCGATAATACCGTGAAGGATCCTGATAAATTGAAACTACTTCTTTCCCGTTCCGGAATTCTGCCTCTTCTTAAAAATACCCTGGCTCTCACCGTCTTTCAGGGAGGCGAAAAGGTCAACGTGATTCCCGAAAAGGGGTTTCTGGAAATCGATTGCCGTCTTCTCCCTGATGAAGATCCCGATTCAATACTTGAAGAATTAAAACGACAAATGAATGATCCAACTCTGGAAATAACCGTGATGGAAAAGTTCAAGTCTGCATCCAGCACTGTGGATTCGGTTCTGTTCCATGCCATAGAGAAAACCGCTCAGGTTCATCATCCCGGTGTTCCCGTAATCCCCGAAGTGTTGGTCAGTTCCACCGACAGCCACTACTTTCGCCGGTTGGGCATCGTCTCCTACGGCTTCGAACCCTTCTGTCTCACGGAACAGGATCAGGACGGATGTCACGGCATCAACGAACGGATTTCCACTGAAAACGTCCGACTGGGTATCCATATTATAGTGGACATCATCCGGGAAATGGACAAACTGGAAAAAGAAAATCCCTGATGACAGATAAAATAGGGCGGTTCTTAAAAACTTCCCGAACAGATCCTGAAACAAGTTCAGAATGACGGGGTTATAGATGAAATTGTTTTCTGGAATNAGTACAGGAGTTACGCCTTTTATTGCCAAAATCCAGATTTTATGCCGTTTTCCAAAGATCCTGAAACAAGTTCAGGATGACGGGGTTATAGATGAAATTGTTTTCTGGAATCAGTACANAACCCCATGGGATTCCCATACTGAAATTGTTAAGAAATATTAAAACAAATTTCTTCCCTCTTCGAGAATAATCGCGGAATAAAACAGTCCGTATAAGGGAAATAAGATTATAAGCCGATGTGGAAATTATGCCCCTTTCGAACCGGTATCCCCGGTGAGAGGCGGGTTCGTTTTCTGTTTAATACGGTATTTGCTGAAAGAGGTGTCCTATGAAAATCCCCTTCCGGTTTTCGTATCTGTTTCTTCTGTTGTTATCCCTTTTTGTTGTGCTGTTAGCGGGTTTTCCTCCCTGCCACGCCCAGGATATGGCGGATATGGATGTTATAGATAAGGCCCAGACTCTCAAGGATGAGAGAAAATATGATGAAGCAGCGGATTTTATGGAAAAGGCGCTGGAAAGATATCGTCAGCAGGGTAATTATCTTATGGAAATAACCCTTTTGATGCCCCTGGCGGATACTTACTATCTGTCCTACCGATATGAAAATTCCATTAAATGTTATGACAGACTTCTGCAGATTATTCAGGATACCGGCATGAATACCTCCCAGGAAGGAACCTATCTCAGATGGATAGGGGAAAATTACGCCGAACTTTATGATTATAATAAAGCTCTGGAATATTATCAGAAAGCCCTGGATAAAGCCAGAGAAGAGGGAGATCAGGATCTGGAAGCCATGATATTGAGATCCATGGGTTCGCTTTATCTGGATTGGAGAGAAATTCAAAAAGCCAGGGAATGTCTGGAATCCGCTCTGGCGTTGAATCGCAAACTGGGCAACAGGCAGAGGGAAGCCATTGTTTTACATAATCTGGGAGTGTTATATCATTATTTATCTCAATATGATAAATCTCTGAGTTATTATCAGGATGCAATCAAAATATATAAAGAAATAAACGATGATGAAGGACTCATCTATTCCCAGGGTAATGTGGGAGCAGTTTATAGCGAAATAGGACGATATGAAGAAGCATTGAAACTGATTCAGGCAGATCTGGATTATGCCATGCAACAAAAGGACAGAAGCAGAAAATACCTTTGCCTCCTGAATCTGGCAGAAGTTTATATAAAATTGTCTCAATACGGAAAAGCCATGAGTCTTCTGGAATCATGTCTGAATTTCAGTGTACATAACCGGGAAACCGGGGTGGAAATTGCCTGTAGAAATAACATGGGGATGGTCTGTGCCCGTATGACCCAGTATCAAAAGGCTCTGGAGTATTATGAGTCGGCTCTGGAACTGGCGGCGAAGATAGGCTTAAAAGATAAGGAAGCGGCAATCATAGGAAACATAGGCACTTTATATTTTGATTTATCCCAATACCAAAAAGCGATGGAATACTACAAATCCGCTTTGAAACTGACTAAACAACTGGAGGATAAATACGGCGAGGGAGTCGTTCTTAACAATATGGCGGTGCTTTATGATCTGTTGTGGCAGAATTCCAAAGCCCTGGAGAATTATGAAAAATCCCTGGAAATCTCCCGTTCCATAGGGGACAGGGACGGTGAGGCAAACAAATTGGGAAATATAGGCGCAACGTATATATCTATGGCGGAAGAACAGGAAAAGAAAAATAATTCCGCTAAAGATGAGGAGTATTGTAAAACGGCTCAGGATTATCTGGAAAAAGCGTTGAAAATCAGCATGGAATTGAAAAATAAAGAAAACGAGGCTACCTGGAACGGTCAACTGGGAAGACTTTACCGCCACAAAAAAGAGTTTGATAAATCACTGGACTACTATCAGAAAGCCCTGAATCTGGTCCGGGAACAAGGATACCGGGAAAGATTGTTCCTAACATTATATGGCATGGGGAAAACTTATAAAGAGATGGGAAATCCGGACAAGGCTCTGGCCTGTCTTTATGAGGCGGTGGACATCCTGGAGGATATTCGCGTGGATATAACTTCTCAGGATTTGAAGAAAGATTTTTTCAGAACCAGATCCGACATATTTGAACTGATCATAGAAATTTTAATAGAAAAGAAAGAGCCCGACTCCGCTCTTTTATACGGGGAAAGAGCCAGGGCCCGCAACCTGCTGGATCAGATGGGACAGAAAGAACTGTCTCCCAAAAATCCTGATGTGAAAGAACTGGCAGTCCGGGAAGACTCCCTTCTGGAAGAGATCCGGGCGCTGGAGATCATGATTCCCACCTCCGCCGGCGACAGACTCACTCTGGAAAAGCGTCTGGAAAGGAAACAGACCGAATATAAAAACATAATGGATGAATTATCAGAAAAGGATCCCCAGTATGTCAGTCTGAGAACCGTTTCTTTCAAAACTATTCCTGAAATCCGGGAATGCCTGAGTCCCGATGAAATTATCCTGGAATATTACCTGGCCGACACACATTGCTATCTCTGGACCATTACCAGGGATGAAACCGCCTGTGCAGTCCTTCCTAAAAATCGGGACGTTATCAATCGGGATGTCCTGATGCTCAGAGATCAACTCCTGTCGGTGCGGATGGTGAGTAATAATCCCCGCAGGGTGGAGGAATACCGGAGCAAATTGCGGGATAAACTGGCGGGAACCTACGATTTGCTTATATCCCCCGTGGAGGATAAGATTGCCGGCAAAAAGACCCTGATTATAATTCCCCATGGCAACCTGCATTTTCTACCCTTCTCAGCCTTGATAGATAGGGAAGGTAAATATTTAATAGAAAATTACAACATCCTTACGGAACCTTCCTCCTCGGCTCTGGTGCTCTTCAGGAACAATAAATCCCATGCAGGAAACCGCTTCGTTGGTTATGCCTTCGGAGACACCCGTCTATCGGAGAAGACCTTCTCCGCTAATGGGGTTGACAATACCCTGAGAGAGGAAGCCACATCCCCCCTGCCGGGAACCAAAGAGGAAGTGAATCGCATCTCCCAACTCTTCCGGGAGAAAAACCTCAAAAGCGACGTCTTCATGGAAAAGGATTTTACCGTCAAGAGTGTTGAGGCTGAACTGGGAAATGCCGATTATCTGCATCTGGCCACCCACGGCTTTATAACCGGCAACGGCAAGGATATGGAATCTTCGGGAATACTTACTTCCAGGGGAGAAATTATAAGCATCATGGAAGTGTTCCGGTGGGATATTAACGCCGAATTGGTAGTTCTTTCCGCCTGTCAGACCGGTATGGGGGAGATCAGCAGCGGAGACGATATGGTGGGCCTCTCCAGAGCCTTCATGTATGCGGGAGCCAACAACCTCATAGCAACCCTCTGGAGCGTATCCGATAATTCCACCAGGGACTGTATGGTCAGGATGTATGAAGAGGTTCTGGCAGGCAAATCCAACCGGCAGGCTCTCAGGGATGCCCAGCTTTCTCTGATACATAGCGAGAAATATTCCCATCCCTATTTCTGGGCTCCCTTCGTCCTCTACGGCAGATAGCAAAAGGCCGAACCGAAGCGGCACAGAACCCAGGCAAAGCCTATGTGTCGGGCAGACCCTGCTTTTTGCCGTCGTCTCGACTTCTTAGTCCGATGGCGATCTCTGTTGTCAGGCGGAGAATTTCTTTACCACCTCTCCCCAGCGGGTGGCGGCGGAGAGGTCGATCTTATTCTGGTAATAGTCGGTATATTTCTCTGAGGAGGTGGTGGGAGTATAGATGGAAATACCGCTGGAATTGGAGAGATCCATATTTTTGCGGTGCATCTCGAAGATGATTACCTGTTCCTTGACGAATTTTGCCAGATCCAGGGCGGACTGTTTTAATTCGGTATCGCCGATATTGTCGTTGGTGATGACGTTGTAAGCCACCGATACCACGTCTCTCATCTGATCCATGGGACTGGTGTTGCCGGGATTATTGCTGGCCTGTTCCAGAATTTTGGGCTGGCAGTAGTGCTGGGCGTCCCGGAAGGAGCGTCTTATTTCCTGGGCGGGAGTTTGGGTATTGATGAGTTTTTCGGAGAAGTTTTTCAGTTTGTCGGCAAAACCCGGCATGTCCCGGCAATCGATGATGGAGGTGGTAAGCAATTTATAATTTTGCTGAGACTTCATCAACTCTTCAAGACTGTTGGCCACCGTAAGACCTTCCGTCGAATTGACCTTTTCCTTCATTTTGGATGCAAACTCGCTATAGTCCCAGTTGCCCGATATGACCACTTCCTCGGAACCCACCAGAAAATCCGTTGAATCCTTGAGGGCATAGGCGGTTTCCGCGTTAGCCATGAGGCAGGAATCGAAGCCCACCACATCCAGCTTCCTGCCGGTTTCTTTTGTGGCGCTGTCCATGGCGGATTTCAGTTCGGGAGTTAACATAATATCGTCGGCGTGGTCGTCGGGCAGAGATCCCACAAAGCCCATGCCGTGACCGTTGAGGATAAGCATATAGTGTTCGGCGGGAAACTTTTTCATGCCCCACGTTACAAAGTCTTTCAGGGTCTGGGGATGGGCCATGTTGGTCTTGCCTATATCCTCGATTTCGCTGTTGGTTTTCAACCCCATCCATGAGGGTTTCTTTAAATGGATCCGCTCCGTTTCCCCCCCCTTGTCTCCGTGGGCGAACTGGGCGACGAATTGGATCTTATCGTCACTGCCCACTTTTTCCAGGGCGTTGAGGCTTTCCTTCATATCCGATTCCAGATCGCAGTTGCCGTTGAAATAGACCAGCACCGTCCATTTCGAGGGAGTCGGTTTGAATTCCTCATCTTTCTTTCTCTCCGCCGTTCCCCCTATCCGCTGGGGAGTATTCCCCTTGAATACGGGGTTTTCCCTATCTGCAGGAGAGGAACTGAAATTGTCCTCCGGAGTTCGGACTTCCCGGTTGATCATTTCATCATCCAGAGGGCGGAAGACGGGAATCTTTTCACCTTTTATATCTTTTCCGTTATGTATTCTGTTGAAATCGTAATCCACATTAAAACTTTCGATCTTCATAAGAGCCTCTCCTCATGGAATTTTAACACAAAACCGCTATAGAAAAGTACAAGAACAGATATACTCCCTTTTAATATTATAAACTATCCTCATTGCCTGAGCAACAGATTAATATTAACAGATTGTTAACGTATCTTTTGGTTTGTAAAAAATCGTAATTATTCTGTGGAGAATATAGTGATTCCAATAAACAATTTCCTCATATAAGCCCGTCATCCTGAACTTGTTTCAGGATCCATTTTGGAAGTTTTTATTCAGAACCACTATAATTACGATTCCGATGCTTGTTTTGGCGGTGAATCCGGCGATACGGATTTCAGTCTGATTCTTTACTGCATCGACAGTCAAAAATGACCGGACTGAAACTCTTGCCCGACGTATCTGTCAGGCAAAAGGATCAGACATACTTCAGGACGAAACCTTCATACCGGGTCCCGGTTATCCCCTCGGGGTTCTTCTCGGTGCCGGAACTGAAATGCGGGGTTTCAGAAAGAGGAAACTGAATATATAATATAATTAAAGGAAATTCTTGAATTGAATAATACGCAAGCAAAAAAAGAACAGGAAGGGTATCTGGATCTGAACCAGTTACCATCAGGGATAAAAGCGGTTTTGTCTAAAAATGACACGGGATTTTTTATTTTGTGGGGAGGTTTTTTAATTATCCTCTTTCTGATTCAGGGATTGGTCTTTTTCCTTTATGACCGTTCTCTGACTCCAGGAGACTCGCTGAAAAACATCCTCTTTTCCTGCCAATTGCATAATCACTCCCTTACCGCTTCTTCTCCCGCATCTCCGCCTCTTATCCATATCATAACCAATTTTTTCTATTTTTTTCTGGGGTTTTCCGGCACTACTCTGTGGATTTGCCATCTTCTGTGGGGCGGGGCTTTGATTGCAGCTCTGTACCTGCTGGGATACCGATACGGAGGAAGAACAGCCGCCATGGGAGTTTCTCTCCTGGGATCCGCCTCTCCCTGGCTCCTCTTCTTCTCAAGAGAATATTCCGACGCCTTGCCTGCCGCCACGATGGTTTCCTTTACCTTTTATTTTCTTTTAAAGTCCGATAATTTCAGCGATAGAAAATATTCCGTCTTATCGGGGATCTTTCTGGCTCTGTCTCTCTTTACCGGCGAACAGACTCTTCCCTTTCTGGTGCTTCCCTTCCTGTGGTTTATCCTGCCCCGGATAGGGATCGTAAAGGTGGAAAAAAGTCGGGTAGAGGACGTAACCGGAAGAAAGATGGAGTTTCCCCTGCCCGTATTGAAGGACTATCAACCGATATTGAAACCGGCTATTTTCACTCTGGCTTCATTGTTATTTCTTATATGGAGAATAAAGGGTTCAGTCACGGCGGTACAGCAGGGAGTGGGATCTCCCTGGCTTCCTTATATATTTAATATTCTTCTTCCCGGAACGGTTCTGATATTTTTGTCCCGGTATCTGTCCCACCGCCATTACTCCAAAACCGGGGAACAGCTCCGGCTGAGAGTCGATGCCTTTTTGAATTTTTTACATTCTATTATTATTGCAATCCTGCTGATCACACCCTGGTATGCCTATGCCCGATATATCGGTTACAGCCAAGTTGAGAACAGCCCGGCGGGATATTCCCTTCTGTTGCCGTTTTTATTCTCCAACTACGGTTTTTGTCTTTTCTTTGTTGTAACAGGGGCTATCATGATATTTTTACACCGGGATAATCTCTATTTGAATCTGATTATACCCGCGAATATCCTTTTCAGTCTCTGGTTTTTTGACCGGCTGGGTATTTCCTTTTCACCTGCCAATCTGTTTCCTCTGGTGGTTTTTACCGCTCTTCTGGGGGGGTTATGGACAAAATATCCCGATGAATTACACAAAAAAATCCTGATCTGCCTTATGGGGATAATCTGCCTTGTTAACCTTTTCGGCTGGACAGTGGTCTCCTCTCGGTCTTCCTTTCTTCTGGCGGTCAGTCCCTCCTCCCGTTTTTTCAAAGTCCCCTTTGTATTGTCCCACCCCCTGACCGCTCCTCCCATCCCAGCAGAAGGATATTATTTATCCCCCGCCGCCGAATTTATATCAAAATACGGAAAGGATAAAAAGTTCTCGTTTATAAATTTGACTTCCTCTGACAACAGGGACTTTCCCCTGGCCGAGAATATGCTGAAAGAACTGTTTTATCGGAAATTTCCCTCCTCCTCCTTTGCGGAAGTCTCCACGGGAGATAATCAGTACCTTCTGAACTACGACTATATCATCCTTTACCGGGGGGATAACTTTCAGAATGTGAGCGATATGAAAGAACTGGTGCAAATGATATATCTGAGCCGGGGTAAAAAAACCATAAGGCATAACCGCATCTTCGATATAGGCGAAAATTACCGTATAGCGGTGATAATATTCAAATAGCCCCTGAGCAGAATAAAAAAACGCCTCCGTTCCCGAACAGGAACAGGGGCGTTTTTTATGGGATTGTATTCATTCAGTCCTCCCGTCATTCCGAATTTATTTCGGAATCTGAGACACAAGATGTTGTATAGATCCTGAAACAAGTTCAGGATGACGTGTTTAGTCGTTGTAGGACTGAATAGATACATGGGATTTACGGTTTTATGGCTACTCCGAAGGGTTGGCTGTGGGGCTGGGCACGGGTGGTCTTGATGACGTAATTGGCGTTGACGTCGATGACCGATACCGTTCCGTCTCCCTTGTTGGCGACATAACATCGGGTTCCGTCGGAGGTTACGGCAATTCCCATGGGTTCGCTGCCCACGTTGATATTGGCGACGGCGGAGCCCATGGATGAGAGGACCGTTACTTCGTTGCTTCCTGCACAACTGACAAAGATTTTACGTCCGTCGGGAGTTACCGCTACCTTGGTGGGGCTGACTCCTACCCGGTTACGGCTGATGAGGGATACGGGGGAAGTGGAGACCACCGCTACATCGGCGGAATTCTTGTTAGCCACATATAAGCGGGAGCCGTCGGGGGAAAGAGCCATGCCCACCGGTTGAGCTCCCACCATGCAGGAACCCACCGGTTGTTTGGAGTAGGCATCGATACAGACCACCTCGCCGGAGGTAGCCGAGGAGAGAGCAACATAGATCCGCATACCGTCCCGGCTGACTTCCACATCGGCGGGATAGGCCAGGCTGCCGTCGGATATGGGAGGAAGTTCGATATTATTGACCGGGGAATGGCTGCGGGTATCCACCACCATGACTCCTCCCGTGGAATAACTGATGAAAAGGAAATTGCCGTCGGGGGAGAGTGCCATATCGGTAGCCATAGAGGGGACGGAGATGGAGCCGATGAGTATATTATTGGCAAGCACATCATAGATGAGTACATAGTTCTGATCCGTCGCCACGTACAGTTTGGTTCCCGCCACGTTGAACTGGAGCCATGTGGGACGACCGTCCAGTTTAATATAGTCCAGTTTGCTGGCGTCCTTGGGGTCGATGGTCATGAGGGAGTTGTCGTAGGCGGAAATCTGGCTTCCCTGATCGTAGGGGTTGACCCCCCGATCCACCGCCTGGGGGTTGTTGCCTTCCAGGGCGAAGGGATCCGCTCCCTGCATGATGGCTCCTTTTTTCCACATGGTGGTCTGGGAGGCGTATTTGCTGTCGTCCATCTTGGCAAAAGCCACATAGACCGTGTCCGGCACAATAACTCCCGCCGCAGTGCTCAGGCCTCCTCCCGGTATCAGGGAGATGTTGCTCATCTTGTGGATGCCCCCTTCTTTCACCTCCACCTTTTCCACGTAGGGACCATAACCCGGTTTATTGATCATCACCGAGTATTCTCCTGCGGGAAGGTTGGCGAACTGGAAGCCTCCCGTATAATCGGTTACCGTTTCGGTGGTATGATTGGGAGATTTGATGGTTACGGTGGCGCCTTCTATGGGGGCGTATCGGGCTCCCTGGGTGTTCAGTCCCGAAGGGCCGATGACGTTGCCGAAGAGGCTCCCTCCCTGTTTGGGCGCAGAGAAAAACTGGCAGTATCCCTGAGAGGATGCCAGCAGAAGGACAAGAAAAAGCAATATCATGATATTGGCGGGTTTCAGGGGTTTCATATCACAACACATCCTTTTTGAATTTAAACCGTAAGTAATAAATCGGTATTCATGGGTTTTATAGTGATTCCGATAAGCAGTTTCCTTTATAACCCCGTCATCCCGAATTCGTTTCAGGATCTGTTTCGGAAGTTTTTATCAAGAACCACTATATTTACCGTCCGGGGTTTCTTCCGGATTGGCGGTTGGGGTTATCCTGTTCATTCCGGCCGGGGTGAACGGTAATATCCTCATCATCCCGGCTGAGACGGTCGATAAAAGTTTCCGCCAGGATTACGGCGGCAAAATCGTCGTAGGCTTCCGCCGGCACCTGGAGAGTTACCGGCAGCAGTTTCCAGAGTCCCCTGGGGGGATTCTCCTTGAAGTATCGCAGTCTTGCTCTTTCGGTGGAATGTTTTTCATCCACCAGGGAGAAGGGAATATCTCCTATGACTCCCTTCACCCGATTTTTAAGCCTCCTGGACCATGTTCCGTCTCCCATTATAACATAATCGGGAGGAAACCGGTTAATGGATTCCCGTAAAAAATCTTCCAGTTCTCTTGTGGGGACAATGGTTTTATACCTTATATTCTTACCGCTATCCACAAAAGCGATGCCGCATTTGTCCCTGCCGGGATCTATGGAGAGAAGAACTTTTCGGCGTTCTCCCTTTTCTTTCATGTTGTTGGAATTTTCCTGTCTGTCCTCCATCCCTTCACGCCTCTCCAGTACTACTTACTTATTTCCATTCTAAGTTTCAGAGGTCCCCGGATGTAAGTGTCTTCCCTGGAATAAAATCGTACCGTCACTTCCTTTTTGGTATCTTTTATTTTTCCCGCTATCCGGTTAAGGTATTCCTGATCGATTTCTCCCACGGTTTTATCTTCCGGGTTGGGGAACATCCCCTTTTGAACGGAAATGGAGGTAATGTCTCCTACAATACACGAGAGCAGATCCTGGAATATCTGATCATAGGACTTTCCTCCGTCAATCCGGGTTTCCAGGATCATCTCGTCTTTTTTGAAAATCAGGGCGTTGGGGATGGGCTTGCCCAGTTCCACATAAAACTGATTTCCCAGCAGGGCGTTCTGGTTAGCCCTGACGAATATCACCTGTTTTTCCTTGAGCCTTCGCAACTCCCTGGCTACCTCCTCCAGATTTTCAGGAATATATCCCACTAGTTTACCCCTGGGAGGAGGTTCCAGGGTTATATGTTTCTCTTCAGCCATTATGCCGGCTTTCTTTAACGCAGATTCGTTAGCCATGGATACTATTCCAAGAAGAGCCGATTTCATCTGCTGATAATCGTTATCGGGCTGAACTACTACCGATAATATTACATCCTGGTAGTTATATAGCAGGATCGACTGTTGTTGCTCCTGTTTTGCCTTCTCTATCTGTATATCCTGATAGGTTTTCATTTCTTTCATAAATTTGTCCCAACCCGTCAGGACGATCCTTACAGGCCGGGATATGATCACCGCCGCCGAAAGAGTAAGCATGGCAATAAGCATTCCCGTAACCACCGTGATGAGCATAGACGTATATCGGGGACGCAGTTTGAATACGGATAACTTCTTCCTGCCTATATACCTGCCCAGCTGGTTTCCCAGGAATGCGATTACCCCTCCGACGATGCCTGTACCCAATATGTAAAGAGTCAGGCGGACATATTCATTTTTCAGGATTTCCATAATTTGTATCCGGTCTTATTTCTCATGAGATTTTATGTTTTGACCTGTAATAAATAGTAGCAAAGAAAAACATTTTATTTCAAGGCCGGGGGCTCAGGATGAGAATAAACCGGAGTCCCGATTCAAAATTCTACCCCGGCGGCCCTTTTCCTTTAAAGTAAGAGGATAAGGGGAGAGGAGAGAGAAATACAAAGAGGTTAAGCCCTTCAGGAGGTGTGGAGTTGGTCTTCCTCAATATTTTGGCGATTTTTTCCCTCTTTCTGTTTCCAGTTCGGCCGGGGGAGCCCGGATTATTATCTTCGGCATCTCTGCTTTTCAAACTGGAGCGGACGATTTCTTTTCATGATGCTTCCCGGGGGATTGACGCTCTTCTGGACAGGGAGATGTCCTGTTTGCGACGGGGATTCCAAAAACTGGTTCACCGGGGATATACTCTGTCCAATCATATAAAACAGCAAAGGGAGAGAGAGAAGTATCCAAAAAGAGTCTATCCTCCCCTCTATTGCGGATATCCCAGGAGCAAGGCGGTCTGCCTCACCTTTGACGACGGTCCCCATGCCGACTACACTTTAAGATTATTAAAATTATTAAAAAAAGAAAAGGTCAGGGCTACCTTCTTCGTGGTGGGTAAAATGGCGGAAAAACATCCCGAACTGCTCAAAGCCGTCTATGAGGACGGTCATCAGATAGCCAACCATACATACCACCACAAAAATCTGCTCTATTTATCCGAAAAGGAGGTCGCTCTGGAATGGCGGATGTGCAATAAAACGGTGACGGAAATTCTGGGCATAGACATGGATTGCTGCCGACCTCCCGGAGGCAACAGCGATTATCTGGTGCAGGAGGAGGCGGAAAAGGCGGGACTGACCACCATCCTTTGGAGCGATGACCCCGGAGACTACGCCGAACCGGGCGAAGATGTCATTATGTGGAAATTCCGGGACTACCTCACCGACGGAGGGATTATTCTCCTGCACGACGGATCGGAACAGATCCTCAACATTCTGCCGGATATGATCAGGGAAATGAGAGCGGAGGGGTATCGCTTCCTAACAGTGGATGAAATGCTGAGAGAAACCTACCCGCCTGAAAGTAAAGACTGATACCGACATGACTTCTAACCGACTTTATCCCTTATATGAGCAGTTGCAGTCAGTATCGGTAGAACCGGCGTCCTTCCGATGCCGATCCGGTATAACAAAAAAGGGGAATCCGACTCCGCCTTCTGCAATCCTTCCCGCAGACCTTTTTTTTATCAGATGGTATTCATTCAGTCCCCCCGTCATTCCGAACCCGTGAAACAAGTTCAGGGCAGGCTTGTTTCGGAATCTGAGGCACA
>Ga0067045_1030229_pt1 | contig 16114 bp, 12 predicted proteins | sample TerdegcTABiofilm_FD_59184 | JGI IMG/M metagenome (GOLD analysis project Ga0067045, IMG submission 59184) | Combined Assembly of (Gp0054472, Gp0054536) Wastewater bioreactor microbial communities from Singapore -Terephthalate degrading...
TCATTACATCAATTCCAACAGTTCTTGCTCCTTCAAAATTAAAGGAGGTTGCATTAATGGCTATTCCTACCTTGGTTCTCCTCATGAATAGATAGAATAGACCTGTAAGAACCAAAGCGGCAAGAAAAATACCTAACCGGACCACCGGGATTACGAGACCTCCAAGTTCAAGGGATGAACCAGCATAGGGAACGCGAATACTACGGAAATCCGCTTTCCAGATAAGAAGGCATACATTTGCGAGAAGAATCTGTAATCCAAAGGTAAAGGTCAAGGTAATAAATATGCTTCCCCGGACTATCCGGTTTAAAAGGTACTTTTGTATAAGGTAGCCTAAAATAAAAAGGGCAAGCATGGTAAAGGGGATAGATAAAAAGGGATCAATACTGTAGAGCCGGAAAAGCTCGTAGGCCAGGTAGGCCCCAATCATAATAAAGGAACCATGGGCAACATTGACTATCTTCATAACCCCCCATACAAGGGAGAATCCTATACCCATGGTGGCATAAATGGCTCCAAAAAAGAGGCCATTAATTATCGCCTGTAGCAGCATGCGTGCACTCCTTTCTCTTAAAAAAGGTAGGAAATGGTCAGAGCATTATATAAACAATATTATAATACATCAACTGTTTTTTTTATTGAATATTATTTATATTTTATATTCAGGAGGATATATGATGAGGAAAATTGCGATTTTTATTGAAAAGGATTATGAGGATCAGGAGTTTTGGTATCCCTATTTCCGTCTTTTGGAGGAGGGATTTGAAGTCTCGGTGGTTGGTCCCGAAGCAGACACAGTTTATCCCAGCAAGTACGGCTATCCTGCGAAATCCACCTTAAACAGATTCGATGCCCTGAAGGAAACCTGGGATGCTGTTATAGTTCCTGGAGGCTGGGCACCGGATAAGCTCCGCCGTTACCCGGAGATAGTTGAGATAGTTAGGAAAGCCTCCAACCGGGGGGCAGTGATCGGTGCCATCTGTCATGCCGGCTCCCTTTTAGTTTCCGCAAAAATCCTTAAGGGTAAAAGGGCAACAGCCTTTGAGGCTATAAAGGATGATATGGTCAATGCGGGAGTTATTTGGGAGGATAAATCGGTGGTGGTTGACGGGACCCTTGTAACATCCCGAAGCCCAAGGGATCTGCCTGATTACATGAGGGAGATTGTAAAACTGCTTAGGAAAATCTGAAATTTAAATCGCGCTCACTTTTTTCAGGTAAATTCATATTTTTTATTTCAAATGCATGGCAAACTATTGGCATCCTTGGATTTTCTGTTTATTATGAGTAACCAAGGAGAGAGTTATGACAAAACTGCTGGAAATGAAAAACACCACCCAAACAGTGTTATGGAACGATTCCTGCGCCTTAGGTGAGCTTTCCTCTAGTATAGAGAAAAATGGCACCGTCGGCGCAACCTGTAATCCTGTTATAGTTATGGAGGTCCTGAAAAAAGAATTTAATCTTTGGAAGGACAGACTCCCGGAATTAATAAAGGAACTTCCTAGGGCCACAGAGGGAGAGATAGGATGGAGATTGGTGGAGGAGATGTCCATCAAGGCAGCTAAACTTCTTGAGCCTGCCTTTAAGACCAGTAAAGGAAGAGACGGCAGATTATCCATCCAGACAGATCCCAGGTTTTTCCGGGATGCCGACAGGATGGTGGAACAGGCTGTCCATTTTTCCTCCCTGGCACCAAACATTATTGTGAAACTTCCCGTTACCTCTACCGGTGTCAAGGCCATTGAGGAGGCTACAGCACGCGGTGTCAGTATTAATGCTACGGTTAGCTTCTCCGTTCCCCAGGCTTTAGCTGTTGCCGAGGCTGTGGAGAGGGGTTTGAAACGCCGGGAAAAGGCTGGAGAGGATATCTCCTCCATGGGACCGGTTTGTACGATCATGGTAGGAAGACTGGATGACTGGCTGAAGGTTGTGGCAAACAAAGAAGATATAATCTGCAATCCCGAGATCCTTGAATGGGCCGGAGTGGCAGCAATGAAAAAGGCATATAAAATCTACAGGGAGAGGAAATACCGGTTAAGGCTCCTTTCTGCCGCCTTTCGTAATCATATGCACTGGAGCGAGTTTATTGGTGGAGATGTGGTTATAAGCCCCCCCTATAAATGGCAGGAGAGATTTAATGGAAGTTCTGTGAGGGTGGAAAACAGAATGGATAAACCTGTGGCTGCAGAGATATTAAAGGAATTGCAGGAAAAGTTCTCTGAATTCAGGAAAGCCTATGACGAGGAGGGAATGTCTGTTGCCGATTTCGACACTTTCGGACCCACCTTGCGAACTCTAAGGCAATTTTCCGCCGCTTGTCACGATCTGGAAAACTTTATCCGGGATCATCTGCTTCCTAATCCGGACAAATAATCTAATTTAGAAACAGATTAAGGATCCTTCCCGCAGTTCTGAGGTCGGGAAGGATCTTTTAGTTCCCATTCTGCTGGGTCCCTATAGGGAAGGGGAAACGGATAATATTGCAGGTTCCATGGATATCCCTTCTTTCCCAGGTTCCTTTTAAGGAGGACTCGATAATTCCCTTGACTACCAGATGCCCAATACCGGAGGTTTTCTCCTTCTCCAGTTCCTGATTATAACCTATACCATCATCGGAAACCAGAAGCTCAATATATCCAGGCACTAACTCCTGCATGGATACGGATATTTTTCCAGAAGACCTGTTCTTAAAAGCATGTTTATAGGCATTACATAAAAGTTCTGTTACCACCATACCCACATAGATTGCCCTGTCTATGTCGAGCGCTACTTCGTTGCACTCTAGGGAAAGATTGATTCCCGGGGCAGGATGATACTGCAGGGAGATGTTTTTAACCAGATTTCCAAGATACTTTGCCATAAATACCTCGGTTAAAGAAGAAGATCGGTAAAGATATTCATGTACCGTGGCCATGGTATAAATTCTAATCTGGCAGTCATGGAGAGCTTCCGAGGTAACAGGATCCTCAATACGCTGGGCAGAGAGATTCAGAAGGCTCATAACTACCTGCATATTATTCTTAACCCTGTGATGAACCTCCCGAATCAAAAGCTCCTTTTCCTTAACCTGTTTTTCCAGGGTTGTTAACATTTCTGCCCGGAGGATTATATCCTCTGCAGCTCTGCAGAACTGAGAGAAGGAATTTATCTCCAGATCGTCTATTACATACCTTCGCTCTTCCGTTGAAAGGATCAGAAAACCCTTCAGGGTATCTCCGTAAAAACAGGAGGTGTAAAGAAAGGAACTATAGAAATATTCCTTGCTAAAGAGACCTTCAAGGATTGCCTGTTTCTCCTGGTCGATCTCTTCAAAATGAACAGGTTCCTTATAGTTTTTTATAAAACTGATCGCAGGATGATCTGTAAATACAGAGTTAATCACTTTCAAGGTATCATTTTTATAATCAAGTCTGTACAGGAGGAATTCTGCCTTATCGGAATCCTTTAGGCAGAGGATAATTTTATCTGTTCCGTAGGTTTCTTTAAGAAAGGTTAAAATATATTTTATTGCCTCTGGCGTAGTATTTATCGGTAATGCCTTATCGCTGAATCGAAAGGCTTGGTTGGTATAAAAGCTCCTTCTGGATTTTGCTAAAAAGGGGAAGGATTCGGATTTTCGGGAAACGATAGAAGAGATAATGTAGATAATTACAAAACTGACCGCTCCTGGTATATAGGAAAAAGGCCAAGAACCAGAGAGATCGAAAAGCAGTGAAAAGAGGGTTACCAATCCGGTAAAAAGCGTAACAGCAAGGATTATCTGTATTACACTGTAAACAGTCTGGAGATAGGTGTATTTGATATCTACCAGCCTGTATTTAAAACCTGCATAGGTCAGAACCACTAAACCAAGACCTTGAAAGAGAAGATCCACCGGATAATTCTGAAGATCCGTAAGATTTGTTAATAAACCAATAAGTATAAGGACAGATGCATTAAGCAGATAGAAAATCCTGTTTTTCTCCAGGCCTGACCTTTTTAATACCAGGGCTTTTACAAGAATCCCCTGAGCGAAAAGGAAAGAGAAAAGAGGGGGTGCCAACGGGAAAACCAGGACTATAGAGACTTTGGGGATATAGAATCCTGCTTTTCCAAATTCAAGAGCAAAGCTGTTCCGGAAAAAAGATATTCCCAGAATACACAGTAGGATCGGTATAAGGTGGAAATATTTATACTGGTTCTTTTTATCCTTCCCCTCAAGGATAGATCTAACCAAAGGCAGGAAAAAGGAGAGAAAAAGACCGGTAGAAACAAACCCAAGGAGATAGTAATATCGGGAACGAATAGAATCCGGATCGGCTATTAAAAAAAGGGCTGAAACCTTCCAAAGCAGAATCCCCCCTATAAAGAGACAGATATACCTTTTAACCTTCCTTGAGCTGTTACCCCTCTTTGTAGCAAGAATCAAAAAAAGATAAAGCAGAAGAGAGGCGGATATAAGTACCAAGAAAAATACTTTCATTTTTATCCTGTCAAAATTCAATTCTATTACAAAGCAGATCTATCTGATATAGTCGGATACAATTTTTCCCAATATTTTTATCCCCTTCTCTATCCCTTCTTCATTAACTGTAGAGAAATTGAGTCTGATCTTTGATTTAATTCTGGAGTTCGGATCAAAAAGAGACCCTGGCGCAAAACCCACACCCCGCTTTAGAGCTTCTTTAAGCAGAATTTCTCCATCCAGGTTTTTGCCCAGGTCCAGCCAGAGAAATAGCCCCCCCTCCGGGATATTCCAGGTAACCTGTGGGGGCATGTATCTTTTTAATGACTCCGCCATAAAATCCCTCCTTCTCCTGTAGATCCGGAGGGATTTTCTAAGATGGGCATTGTAACGACCAACGGTTATAAACTGGGTTAAGGCTCTGTGGATCAGTTCGCAACCGGAAAGATCCTGTACCCTTTTTTCCTGGGCTATCCTGTTAAGTACGTTAGTATCCGCCACCATAAAACCGGTTCTTAAACCAGGAACAAGGATTTTAGAGAAGGTACGGATATAAATTACCCACCCTTCAGAATCCAAGGCCTTCAAAGCGGGTAGTTCTTTGCCATCATACCTGAAATCTCCCACATAATCGTCTTCCACTATAGGAGTGCCGTATTTTAAGGAAAGGGCAAGGATTCTCCTCCTTGTCTCTCCGCTCATACACCTGCCGCTGGGATTGTTGAAATTTGGTATCAGATAGAGGAATCGTATGCTATCCCTTTTTAATAGCTCCTCCAGGGATGAGACAAAGCCCTTTTCCTCTTCTACCGGCAAGGTTAAGATCCTGGCGCCGAAGGATCGGAAAAGATCTATTATCCCGGAATAGGTTAAGGCCTCTGTAGCCACAAGATCTCCCGGCCTTAGGAAAGCTTTGGCAATAAGATAGGCCGCCTGCTGGGCGCCGGAGGTTATTAAAATCTCTTCTGCCCTGGCGGGTATCCCCTGGTTGGATAGTATGGAGGCAATGGTTTCCCGGAAGGGAAGGTATCCCCAGCGATCACCATAGCCTAAGGATTCCACCCCATCCTGAACAAGCACGGTCTGCAGAGCTTTTCTAAAATCAGAGAGTGGAAAAAGCTTCGGGTCACTGGTTCCAGAGGCAAAATTGATTAATAAATCCCCCTCTGGAGAAAAGGTTTCGGAAAAGTTCTTCTGTACCGATTTCCAGTAAGACTCCTGTGCCCATTTTCTCCAGACGGAGGAGGTGGGGAAATCCCTGTCTTTTTTATCCTCCGGGGCAGATCCCAAGATTCCGCCCACAAAGGTACCGCTTCCCTGAAGGGAAAAGACAAGTCCCTTGGACTCCAGGTCGCTATAGGCTGTGGATACGGTAATTCTGTTTACCCCCAGAGATTCGGCCAACTGACGGGTGGAAGGGAGTTTCTGCCCCTTAAGCAACAATCCCTCCCTAATCTCCCTCTCCAGGAAATCAGCTATCTGTTTATAAAGAGGTTTTGGGTTATCATTATCAAGAGGGATTCTCATTAAGTCTAATCGTTCTCTTTCCCTTTGGCAATTATCTTTGCCCAACTATCCTGGAGGGTTACAATTCTATTGAAAACCGATCTTCCGGGATTAGTGTCCGGATCAGTTACAAAGTATCCCTGCCGCAGGAACTGATACCTTGAACCAGCTGGAGTTTTTTCCAAGGTTTTCTCTACCCGGGCATTATTCAGCACAACCAGAGACCCAGAATCTATGTATTCTGTAAAACTCTTTCCCTCTTCAACTTCCTCCGGCACAGGTACTGTAAAGAGTTTGTTGTATAACCTGATCTCTGCCTCAAGACTGTCCGTGGCGGATACCCAGTGGAGGGTGCCCTTTACTCTCCTGCGGTCGGGAGAATCTCCTCCGCGGGTCTCGGGATCGTAGGTACAATGTACCTCTGTGATCGTCCCCTTCTCGTCCTTCTCTACCCCTGTACAGGTAATATAATAGGCATGTTTAAGCCGCACCTCATTTCCAGGGAAGAGCCGGAAATACTTTTTAGGAGGATCCTCCATAAAATCTTCCCTCTCTATAAAAATCTCGCGCCCGAAGGGAACAAGCCTGGTTCCAGCTTCCGGATCCTCCGGATTATTCTCGCATACAACATTCTCTGTTTTCCCCACTGGATAATTGGTAATTACCACCTTAAGAGGGTTCAGTACTGCCATAACCCTGGGAGTTGTTTTATTAAGATCCTCTCTAATTATGGATTCCAGAAGAGCATAATCCACAAGACTGTTCTTCTTTGCCACCCCGATCCTGTTGCAGAATCGTTTAATTGATTCCGGAGTATAACCCCTCCTGCGAAGACCGGAAAGGGTGGGCATTCTTGGATCATCCCAACCCCGTACATATCCACCTTTAACCAGCTCTAAAAGTTTCCTCTTGCTCATCACCGTATAGGATAGATTCAGTCTGGCGAACTCAATCTGTCTAGGCGCATAAATCTCCAGCTCCTTTATGAACCAGTCGTAAAGAGGGCGGTGACTTTCATATTCCAGGGAACAAAGAGAATGGGTTATCCTTTCAATGGAATCCGACTGGCCGTGAGCAAAATCGTACATAGGATAGATGCACCAGGCATCCCCGGTCCTGTGGTGCCGGGCACGCAGGATCCTGTACATCACCGGATCCCGCAGATTTATATTTCCCGAAGCCATATCAATTTTAGCCCGCAGGGTTTTTGATCCGTCCTGGAACTCCCCCTTCCTCATTCTGCGGAAAAGATCGAGATTCTCCTCCACACTTCGGTTTCTGTAAGGGCTTTCTCTCCCCGGCTCGGTAAGGGTTCCCCGGTATTCCCTTACCTCTTCGGCGGAAAGATCACATACGTAAGCCTTACCCTTTTTTATAAGTTTTTCTGCATAATCATAGAGGATTTCAAAATAATCGGAAGCATAGAAGATCCTCTCTTCCCAATCGTACCCCAGCCAACGGATATCCTCCTGGATGGCATCAACATACTCCTCCTCCTCCTTTACAGGATTCGTGTCGTCAAACCGAAGATTGTACTTTCCTCCAAACTCCTCGGCAATTCCGTAATCGATACAGATAGCCTTGGCATGGCCTATGTGGAGGTATCCATTCGGTTCCGGCGGGAAACGGGTGTGAACATGGTCAAAGCGACCGCTGGCAAGATCCTCCCTTACCGCCTGACGTATAAAATCTGTGTATTCTGCATCATCCGCCGCAAAACCGGTAATTGGGGTATCTTCCTTACTCATGAGAATCCTCTCTGATATAAAATTTAAGAGCCTGTTTTATATGCTCTTTTATATTTTCACGATAATACCACAAAGGGAAACCCTTAGGGAAGGTAAAAAAAATAATAACCGATTCTCAATACTCATTATGTTTATTCTCTGGTTTGACGATTTTTTAGTACCATAGTATAGTTTATGTTTGGATGAGAATTAGAAAACCAATCAGTTTACGTTATTCTATTTTAGCCTTTTCAGTCTTTTCTGTAATACCACTTATACTCCTAATGATCTATTCAAGCATTTCTTATAATATTGGGAATCTAAAGGAAACAAGAAAAAACCTTGAACTTTCTGCCCAACTAATAGCGCGGGAAAAAGCCATTATAATTGAAGGGACAGACTATCTTCTGACTGCTTTATCAAAACTTCCTGAAGTTCAAAACCTTGATTTTGATAAAACTAATGATCTTTTCAAAGAATTAACTTCCCAATACATTCAATACCAGAATATTGCAGTTGCAGACCTTCAAGGTAATTTAATAATCAGCTCCACTCCCCTACCACAATCTATTAATATTGGCGACCGTGAATATTTTAAAAAAGCCTTAGAAAAAAAAGAATTTGTAGCCGGTATCTTTCAGATCAGCAGAATAAACTTCCAGCCTCAGCTAATGTTTGCTAAACCTGTTTACAGGGCTGATAGGATTGTATCGATCCTTGTAGCAGCCCTTGATATTAACTGGTTAAATGAACAAATTCTTTCACTTGACCTCCCAGATAATTCAACCCTTGTCTTTGTTGATTCCAAGGGTACAATCATTGCTCATTACCCGAATCCTGAAGGAAATATTGGGAATCCTTTCAAAGCATTTCCTTACTTGGAAAAGATTCTTGAATCTAATGATGAGGGATCTATATCAGTGAGGGGACAAGATAAAATAAAAAGATTATATTCCTATTCACCGTTGATTTCAAAAGCATCATCAAAAATAGTTCTTTTTCTTTCTATCCCAATGAAGCAGCTATATTCCGCTGCCCGAAAAACACTTTATATTTCGATTTTTTCTCTGATAGTAATTTCTTCTCTTATAATCCTTTTTTCCTGGAAAATGGTGAATTTATTTCAGAAGAACTACATATTACCCCTTGTTAGCATTACAAATCAGATTGCTAAAGGAGATTTCAAGGCCCGGTTCCTTTTCAAGAACCCTCAGGTCAATATTTATAAGGAGATGACTGATCTGGTTGGATCCACCAATTCCATGGCAGCCGCCTTGGAAAGAGCAGAAATTGAAAAGCAGGACCACATGGCTCGTTTAAAATCCTCTGAAGACAGTTACAAAAAACTATCCCAATCCTTACAGAAAAACATAGAAGGGGAGAGAAAACGAATAGCCCGGGAGATTCATGATGATTTAGGCCAGGATTTTACCCTCCTGCTCCTGCAGATGGATAAAATCAGGGAGAATTTTAATAAAACAGAACAGAGGCTTCATATCTCCTTTGCTAGAGAGATTGTGGAAGAAATGATCAGAAAGGTCCAAAATCTTGCCCAGTACTTGCGGCCAGTCATTCTTGATCAATTCGGTCTTGCCGCAGCCCTTGAATGGCATATGGATAAATTCCAGAAGAAAACAGGTATTCTCTGTAAAAAAGGTAAATTTGACGAATCAATAGTCCTGGATGAGGAAAAGAAAATTAGTCTCTATAGAATATATCAAGAGTCTTTGACAAATGCTGCAAAACATTCCAAAGCTTCGGAAATAGAGATAAATCTCTTTAAGGAGAAGGAGGAGATTGTGCTTTCTCTAAAAGACAACGGTACCGGGATTCCCCCGGATAAAAATCTTATGGAGGACTGCATGGGTTTTATCAGTATAAAGGAGAGGGTTAATATTTTCAGAGGAACCTTTAATATTTTTAGTAAGCCTTCCCATGGAACAGAGTTAATAATAAAAATACCAGAAAAATAAATTATAAAGGTCTTTCAAAGAGATGTTAGAAATTCTTATAGCAGATGATCACCCCGTGGTGCGTCAGGGGCTTAAGCAAATAATTCAAGGGGACACTTCTATTTCTGCCTGCACAGAAGCCGAATCGGGTTATACCGTGTTGGAACTTTGCAGAAAGAACCATTACGATCTTATTATTCTGGATATCTCCATGCCTGGTCTTAATGGGCTTGAGGTTCTCAAACAACTAAGAGCAGAAAAAATAAATACTCCAGTTCTGATGTTAAGTATTCACTCTGAGGAACATTATGCCCTTAGGGTTTTAAAGGCAGGAGCCACAGGATATCTCACTAAGGATACTGCCTCCAAAGAGCTTTTGAAAGCTATTAAAACCGTAGCTAATGGTAAAAGATATATTAGTACTAATTTGGCTTTAAAGATCGCCGATTATCTTTTTCCAGATAAAAAAAATACAGATCATTCTATACTTTCCGATAGAGAGTTTCAAATTCTGCTTGAATTGGGACAAGGAAAGCGTTTATCGGAAATAGGTAGTACTTTGAATCTTGGTATCACTACTGTCAGCACCTATAAGAACCGGATTATGAATAAAATGGGTTTTAATTCCAATGCGGATATAATCAAATATGTAAAGGATAACAAACTAATTTTATGAAGCCTTATTAGTATTTGATTCTGCATCTTGTAGTATTTCTACTACGCCCTTTTCATTTTTTTAACTACAGAAGTATTTCAAATTATATTTTATTCTCTCCCTCAGATTTCCTACTGGAGGGGTTTTTATGAAATGGTTTAACAATATTCCTGTAGCAAGTAAGCTTATTCTCGCCTTTCTAATGGTTGCAACAATCACAGGTATAGTGGGTTATATCGGTATAAGAAATATGGGGATAATAAACAATTTGGCGGATGATATATATTATAAAGAATTAATCGGTCTTGATTATATAAAAGAAGCTAATATTAATCTTATGTCGGTAACCCGGGCAGAAAAGAATATAATTCTAGCTACTACGGACAGGGATCGGAAGGAATTCCTTGATGTTTATAATATAAACCTTACCCTTATGAATGAAAATCTAAAAAAAGGCGAGGAACTTTTCTATTCCGAAGCAGGTCAGTATGCTTTTAAAAAATTATATCAAGCCTTAAGGGAATGGGAATCTGTAAGTAATCAGGTGGTAGAGATAGCAAAAACTGAAAATCTTGCGGAGGCTCGGCTATCTAGTGAACTCTCCATGGGAGAAGGGCGGGAAAAACTTACTCTAGTGGATGACCTAATAACGGAATTGGCGAATTTGAAAGAACTTAATGCCAGGGAGGCCTCGGAAAATACTACCGCTATATATCATAGCAGCTTAACCTTAATGATCTCCTTTGTAGTAGGAGGAGTTCTTGTAGGGATAATATTGGGATTTGTTATATCCAAAATGATAAGTGTTCCTTTAGGTAAGGGGTTACGGATGGCAGAGGCTATGGCGGAGGGAGATCTGAATTTCCGTATCCCGGAGGACAGAAAGGATGAGATAGGCAAACTGGCCAGTGCTCTTAACAGGACCGCGGACAGACTTAAGGAGATTGTTCTGGTTATACAAGGCTCTGCATCAAATGTATCCTCAGGAAGCGCAGAGTTAAGTAATACTGCACAACAGTTATCCCAAGGATCTACAGAACAGGCAGCTTCAGCAGAGGAGGTCAGTTCCTCCATGGAAGAGATGTCGGCGAATATCAGACAAAATGCAGAAAACTCCCAGCAGACAGAGAGGATTGCTAGAAAATCTGCGGAGGATGCAGAGGAAGGTGGCCAGGCAATAACCCAAACCGTGATAGCCATGAGGGATATAACCGGAAAAATATCCATAATTGAAGAGATCGCAAGACAAACAAATCTTCTTGCCTTAAATGCCGCAATAGAAGCTGCTAGGGCGGGTGAGTATGGAAGGGGCTTTGCTGTTGTAGCAGCAGAGGTTAGGAAGCTTGCAGAACGGAGCCAGCAGGCTGCCCGGGAGATAAATGATCTTTCCGCATCCAGTGTTGTAATAGCTGAAAAAGCTGGAACATTATTCAACGACCTCGTTCCGGATATTCAAAAAACCGCTGATCTTATCCAGGAGATCAGTGCCTCTAGCAATGAACAAAACACTGGTGCAGAGCAGATAACTAAGGCTATCCTTCAGCTGGACACGGTAATTCAACAGAATGCCACAGCCTCGGAAGAACTTGCTTCTACTTCTGAAGAATTGGCCAGCCAAGCAGAACAGTTGGAAAGCGCTGTAGCCTTTTTTAAGGTTTCTGATAAAACTCATATAAAAAACCAGCCTTCAGTAAAAAATTGGCAGACAGGGATTAAAGAAAATTATTCCCCCGCCAAGGCTCTAACTGATAATAGAGATATCGCAAATAGCGCAAAGAATAAGAAGCTCGGAGAAAAGAAAAGAGCTGATCGTCCTTCCATAGGGATTACCCTAACATCTAGACCCAAGGATGATCTTGACTCAGAATTTGAGACTTTCTAGGAGGAGAAACCTATGGAGGAGGTTAAAGAACTGGCTTCCCAATATCTTACCTTTAACTTGAAGAAGGAACTCTTCGGAATCGGTGTAGAGTATGTTCGGGAAGTTTTGGATCATACAAAAATAACCCGAATCCCAGGTATGCCGGGATTTATGAGCGGAATAATAAATGTCAGGGGAAATGTTGTGCCAGTTATTAATTTGGAAAAAAAATTCAATTACCGGCATCTCTTAAAGGAAGAAAACAAAGGTGAAAACCTGGAGCAGGCAGGTACTATCATTGTGCTTGATCTGCCCTATAAAAAAGAAAGAATCCCCCTGGGAATACTTTCTGAAACAGTGGAAGAGGTACTAAAACTTGAAAAGGATTGTATTGAACCTCCCCCTAAAATAGGTCTAGAGATGGAAAACTCCTTTGTAAAAGGGATTGGCAAAAAGGATAACCTATTTGTGATAATCCTTGATCCCAGGGAACTTCTGGAGGAGCGAGAATTGGAAAGTTTAATAACTGCCCAACCGCAGTAAACTGATCACCGCTAGGATTTGAGTTTAATCACAGCAGATGACAGGCCGCGGCATGGACCGGTTCCGGGGATCCCTTTTCTGTTTGTCTTTCCCTGCCGGTTTTTAGACACCGCAGGGCGGGTTCTTCGGAAAAACAGCGGTCTATTTTTTCTGCCGGACAACGGGTATTGAAGGAGCAGCCCTCGGGAAGGTTAACCGGGCTTGGGACGGTTCCTGGCAGAGGGATCTCTTTGAAGGGGGTTTCCAGATCCGCCAGGGGAATTGCGGAGATTAAAGCCTTGGTATAAGGATGTGCAGGTTCGGAAAAAAGTTGGGCAGAACTTCCCTCCTCCACAACCTTTCCGCAATACATGACCATTATTCTTTTAGCCAGGTATTTTACCACCACCAGGTCATGGCTAATAAAGAGATAGGAGAGTTTTAGCTCCTTGTGGAGGTCTAAAAGCAGGTTTAAAACCTGAGCTTGAACGGAGACATCCAAAGCGGAGGTAGGTTCATCCAGGATAAGGAAATCCGGATTAAGGGAGAGGGCCCTGGCTATCCCGATTCTCTGTCTCTGTCCGCCGGAGAACTCATTGGGATACCTTTCCAGGTGTTCCTCCCTTAAACCCACCAGTTCCAGGAGCTGTACAAGGGTTTTTCTAAGCTCCCGGCCCTGCAGTTTTGTATGAGTTCTTAAGGGTTCCGAAACGATCTCCTTTACCATCATTCTGGGGGAGAGGGAAGAATAGGGGTCCTGAAATACAATCCCCATCCTTTTTCTTGCGGCAAATCGTTCCCTTTTATTCATCTCCTCCAGATTCTGTCCGCGCAGAGACACTTTCCCCTCCTTAAGGGGCAGAAGGCCGATAATGGTTTTTCCCACCGTGGTTTTTCCGCACCCCGATTCTCCTACCAAACCAACGATCTCCCCCTCTTCCATGTTAAAGGATACGCCCCGGACTGCCTTGATATATCTTTTTGACATTCCCAAAAAACCTGCTGGAAGAGGGAAATAGGTTTTTAATCCGGATACCTGTAAAAGATCACTCATAGCCTTTCCTCGCTGTAGAGATGGCAACTTATCCTATGGACCCCGTTAGTGTATTCCATATCCTGGGGTTTTTCGCTCCTGCAGATTTCCATTGCCCGGGAACAGCGGGGATGAAACCTGCATCCTCCCGGCGGGTTTATCAGATTACAGATACTTCCGGGAATGGAGGAAAGCCTCTGTTTTTGGGTATAGGAGGGAATTGAGCCTAGTAATCCCTGGGTATACGGGTGCAGAGGATTTTTAAAAATCTCCTCCACCCCCCCCGATTCTGCAACCTGGCCAGCATACATAATAACAATCCTGTCGCAGGTTTTAGCCACAACCCCCATGCTGTGGGTAATGAGCATGACTCCCATTCCAGTCTCTTCCCGCAGTTTTTTCATAAGGGAGAGAATCTGGGCCTGAATAGTTACATCCAGAGCAGTGGTAGGTTCATCGGCAATGATAAGTTCTGGGGAACAGGAAAGCGCTAGGGCAATCATCACCCGTTGTTGCATTCCCCCGGAAAGCTCATGGGGATACTTTCCATACAGATACGAGGGGTCTGGAAGACCCACCCTTTCAAACATGGATAAGGCCAAGGCTTTGGTTTCCCGCCGGGAGAGAGATAGGTTGTTCCTGATTACTGCCGAGATCTGCTCGCCCAGGGTAAATACTGGGTTCAAAGAGGCTTGGGGATGCTGAAAGATCATGGAAGCCCTCTTTCCCCGGATTCTTGTCATCTCCCCTTCCCCCTTATCTCCTAGGGATTCTCCTTTAAGAAAGATATCTCCCGAAACTATTCTTCCGTTTCTTGGAAGGAGTTTAAGGATCGATAATCCCATTACCGATTTTCCGCAGCCTGTTTCCCCTACAATTCCAAGGAACTCCCCAGGTTTCATGGAGAGATTCACCCCCTCCAGTACTCGAGCGGTTCCTTCGTAAGTAGAGAAATGGGTATGAAGATCCTTTAATACCAATAGCTCCTCTCTCATTCCTAGATCCGTGAATCCGCCAAGGTTTGGTATGCTGTTTCTGCAAGATCCAAAAGATCCTTATCAATCTCTGCTGTTAAAAGCCTTTCCTCGGCGGCGAGGAATTTCCAGCGTCCGTAGAAGGGAAGCGCTATCTGGGAATGACCCACCAAGGTATGGTTTTCCTTGTAGATCTGTGTTTTACCGCAGCCGTTCACTAAAATTACCGCACTGTTGTTCTCTATAGCCCGGGCAGCCACACAGGTGTGGATAAAGATCTCCTCCGTATCTACATCCGGTATTTTTGATCTTAGCAGGGCCGCGTCCTTCCTGGTGTTTATATAGGAGTACCTGTCATCATGAGTCCAGAGGGTGGGACAGAAGATAAGCCTTGCCCCGGCCAGGGCCATCCTTTTGGAAAGCTCCGGGAAGGCTATATCCCAACAGATCTGAATACCTACTGTCCCCCATCGAGTTTCAAAAACTCCGGGAGTTTCTCCGGGAGTATTCAGAATCTTCTCTCCGCACCAGAGATGTATTTTTCTGTACTTTCCCAGAATCTTGCCTGTATCATCGATAAGAACACTGGTGTTGTAGTATCTGTCCCCCTCCTTCTCCGTTATGCTGCCCATCACTATATGCATCCCGAACCGGGAAGCCAGGTCGCAGAAGTAATCGGTAAAGGGTCCTGGAATCGTCTGGGCAAGAGAAAGGGAGTCTCTGACTAAGGCTCCGGTAATAAAAAGCTCGGGATAACAGAGGAAATGGGACCCGCAGGTTTCCGCCGCCTCCTTTGCAAATCTTCTGGCCTTGGCCAGGTTATTCTCCACCCCAAGATTCTCAATTTCCATCTGCACAGCGCTAATTGTAAGTTTCATTTTAACTTCTCCCTAAAATCATAACACATAAAGACTATCTTCTTCTTTTAGGGTTCAGGACTTCCGCAATGCCATCCCCCACAAGATTAAATCCAAGGACACTCAAAAGGATTGCCAATCCCGGAAAGGTGGAAACCCACCATTGAGTAAGGATAAAGGTTCTCCCTTGGCTTATCATTACACCCCAGTCTGCTGTAGGGGGCTGGGAACCGAGACCAAGAAACCCAAGCCCTGCCAGGGAAAGGATAATATACCCCATGTCCAGGGTTGCCTGAACAATCACCGGGGTAATACAATTCGGGAGAATATGCCGGAGCATTATCTTTATCGAGGGAACCCCCGCTGCCTTTGCTGCCTCCACGTACTGGCGTTCCTTTAAGGAAAGGGTCTGGCTTCTGGTAATCCTTGTATACCAGGGCCACCAGGGTATAGACAGGGCGATCATGGCATTGGTAAGGCTTGGACCCAGGGCTGCCACAATGGCCACTGCCAGAAGTAGAGAGGGAAAGGCTAAAACCAGGTCACTCAGGCGCATGATTATCTCATCCACCTTTCCCCC
>Ga0067045_1030230_pt1 | contig 16112 bp, 12 predicted proteins | sample TerdegcTABiofilm_FD_59184 | JGI IMG/M metagenome (GOLD analysis project Ga0067045, IMG submission 59184) | Combined Assembly of (Gp0054472, Gp0054536) Wastewater bioreactor microbial communities from Singapore -Terephthalate degrading...
CCTATGATGGAAACGGCAATACGGGTGGTTCTCCCCCGGATGGCGGAGATCCCCATGGAATAGGGGAGGAGGTCCTGGTGGCAGGCCTGGAGGATCTGGTAAATATTCAGGGGGGATTCCCCTTGTGGTTTTCCGGCTGGAATACCGCTTCGAACGGCTTGGGAGATCATTACAATTCCGGAGATACCCTTACCCTGGGAACTGCCGATGTCACCTTGTATGCCCAATGGGTCGATTTCGCACTTAATGATACGGGACCTGCGGGGGGTAAGATAGTGTATCTGAACCCTGACTTTCAAACCGATGGCTGGCGCTGGATGGAGGCCGCCCCTTCCTATATCGGTCCTGCTGTTTGGGGAGGTTATGGAACTCTGACGGGGGCAACAGGGCTATCGGCCGAGGAGATCGGAGCAGGGAAAACCAATACTGCCCAGATAATCTCCGTGCTGGGGGATAACGGCGGCATCCCCTATGCTGCCAAGATCTGCGATGACTATGCTCTTTCGGGATACGATGACTGGTTTCTGCCCTCCAGGGCGGAAATGGAATTGCTGAAAGGTAAAAGTCTCCTGGCAAACTCCCACTGGACCTCCTCTGAACAGGATGCTGCAGGGGCCTGGTCTGTTGCAGATTGGGGAAGCGGTGGTTCTCACAAGGAGAGTAACTTCAGGGTGTGGCCTTTCCGAACCTTCTAGAATTATACCTAAGAAAGCGTTCTGGAGGTCCTTTGGGCCTCCAGAATCTTCAGGTGAAAATCGCAGGCCTCGAAAAGGGCTTTATAGAGACGTTCGTTTCTGTCCAGAACCAGGGAGAGTTCCTTTGCCGGGGTCTGATCCTTAAGGATCTCCAGGGAGATCTCCTGTACAAGAAAGCCTGCAAGATCCCTGCTGCCGGAGGAGAGTATCCTCTGATCTATACTGTCCAGCTCCTCAAGAACAGGTCTCGAATCTGCTGGTTCCAGATCCTTCAGTTTCCCAAGAAGTGATATTCCCCGTTCCGCTAAGGTTTTAAGGATTTCCAATTCCTTCTCAAGTTCTTTTAAAATTTCCTTGAGCCTGGAGGTGGTTCTTTCCTTTGCTGCTAGTTTGGCAAGGTCAAAGTCGGTGTTTCCTTTAAGATCTCTTAGAATCCTGTTTATCTCATCCCTTCGAATCGGCAGATCAGGGAGTGCCGAAGGATCTGAATATTCCATGCCCTCAATTTTTACCCCCCCAGGAGAGAGGCTAAAGGTTGTCCTTTCCGGTTGTTCCTTCAACTGATATTCAAACCAGGTTTTGTAAAAGTTTAGCCTCTGATCGGTGAGGGTTTTACCGCCCCTATTGTTTTCGCAGTAAAAGGGCTGGGCATTCCAAAGAACCTTGCAGGACCAGGTTTCAATAGGCTCATAGCGGTTTGATTGGGATTGAGCCCTCTCTTCAAAAAAACTTCCCCTGTAGTGGGTTTGAAGGCCTGGATAACCCAAATCCAGCCCGGCTATAAAAATTGGACCGCAGCCGAGATGTCTTGCCAGATCCCAAGCGCTGGTGGCCACGGATCCGCCGGCCCCCAGTTTGCCAAAGCTCCCCAGTTTTTCTTCAAACCTCTGGCCTAAGGGGAAAAGAGAGCTGCAGAAGTAGAGAACCGTAGATCCGGCAGTGTTCTTTTGAGGCATAAACTCCCCAAGGGCTGGTAAATTAAGCTCCCCGGCAAGGGAAGGGAAGAATCGGAAGGTTCTAGGGTGGGTGGAGGATTCGGATACAAGAGCAGTTTCGGAAAGATTGCACCCCTCCAGGTGCCGGGTGTTCCAGTACTGCGGATCCACCACCACTGTAAAATCCGGTTCTATTCCCCGAGAGGTCAACGCCTTAAGAGCTGTATCCACGGCGAAAATAACCATTCTTTCCTTTAGAGAATCCAGAATCGGCAGGACCAGATCCAGGGAAGGTCCCGCGGCGCAGACCAGGGCAGGGATTCCCACAAGGGATCCAAAAAGGGAACTTACCGGTTTAGCCTTCTCCAGGCAAGGGAGATTATAAAAAAGGTTTCTCACCCATAATCTGCCAAATCTTTTTAGGGTATTACGGTTAATGTCCCTTCGGGAAAGATAGTTTTGGATTGATCTGTCCGCCTCTTGGTAGTATGCCTGATCCTTAAGGTAGAGACTTCTTAATTTGAAGATCCTTACCTGGCCGAAATAATCCTCCGGAAGATACCTGGAAACCAATTGAGGCGGAAGGGCTAAAAGAAAGGAGATTCTTGGGTTTTCAATAAGTTCTGTAATATCCCTGGCCCTAAGGAGGCGGATAAAAAGCTCTAGATCAGGTTCAAGGATTATCCCCTTCGCCTCCTGGTTGAGCTCCAGGAAGGCCTCTACCTGATAACCCAGGCCGAAGCCTTGGAAGATACAGATTCCGGAGTTAGGATCGGGGATCTCCCTCTCAAGAAGCCTCTTTGCCTCCTTCAAGGGATCATAGGGAGAGTGGAGGAAGCTTCCCCCGTATTTTGCAGTAATTGCTCCGGAAGGAGTTCTTATAATCTCCAAACCGGCGGATTCCTGCAGGATTTTATCCAAGTCCTCCCGGGAAACCTCTAAGCCCGATTTTTTTAGTGCCCTGAGATTACCCTCCAGGAAAAGGTCTCCCTCCTCCGGCTTATCCTGGCCCTTCATTCAAGCTCCAGGTTTATGGTCATTCCCGGTTCAACTGGAGTACCTGCGGGAGGGTCCTGATTAATCACCCACCCCTCGCCTGTTATCCTTACCTTGATCTTCTCCTCCGCAAAGAGGGGAAGGATCTGCCTTTTGGAGAAACCTGTAAAATCAGGTACTGTTTCCCCGATTTTAATAAGGGGCGGCTTTTCTATCTGAATTATTCCTGTATGTTCCACCACAATATCGGAGGATCGGGGTATTCCAAGATAAGAAACCGCTTCCTCCGAAAGGCTTGCTGCCAGGGGGGCGGCTATTCTTCCTCCCAGGTATTCTCCAGCCTTGGGATTGTCCAGAACCGTATAGACTATTATCCTTGGATCCTCGGTGGGAAGGATGGAAAGACAGGAGGCTACAAAGGCAGTTTTGGAATACCTTCCCGTAGCCTTGTCAATAACCTCCGCGGTTCCTGTTTTGGAGGAGACTCTTACTCCTTTAACAACTGCCCGGGTAGCCGTTCCTCCTGGCTGGGTAGAGGTTTCCATCATAAGGAGCATCGCTTGAGCAGTCTCTGGGGATATAACCTGTCTTACCGGTTCTCGGATGAACTCCTGGATTACTCTCCCCTCGGGGGAGACTATCTTTTTTACGAGATGCGGTTTAAGGAGAGTTCCGCCATTTGCCAGGGCAGTAGCAGCGGTAAGCATCTGGACAGCGGAGACAGAAACCTCCTGGCCTATGGCTATGGTAGGTTTCGACCTGTTTGACCAGGAAAGGGAGTTGCGAAGGATTCCTGCCGATTCTCCAGGCAGAGGGAGAAGGGTGGAGGAACCAAAGCCGAAATTTCTTAACATCTGATAAAAGGATTGGGAATCCACAGATTCCGAGACTGCGGCAGCCCCGGCATTGCAGGAGTATTTGATTATCCCTGCTGGTGTCACCTCTCCATGGATTCCCAGGCAGTTCAGCGGAGGGCTCACAGCATCGTATTTCCCGCTGCAGTAGACTCTAGTGTAGGGATTTATCCCTCCCAGTTCGATAAAGGAAGCCAGGGTGAAGATCTTGAACACGGATCCTGGTTCGTAGGCATAAGAGGCGGGACGGTTTTGTCTTTCCTGATCACTGGAGGAGGAAAACCGATTGGGATCAAAGGTGGGATAGGCCACATAGGCAAGGATATCCCCGGTTTTAGCCTCCATAACCATAAGCATTACAGAATCAGCTCGGTGTTCGGTGTAGGCTTTCCTGGCCAATTCCTCGGCCTGAAACTGCAGGTTTATATCCAAAGTAAGGAACACCTGATTCCCATAAACCTCGCCTCTTGCCGATTCTCCGGCTACGGGGGAAAGGGTATCATTCATGGTGTATTCTATTCCAGCAAGACCTTGGTTATCGATTCCAGTGTAGCCAAGAACATGGGCAGCCAAGGTTTTTTCTGGATAGGTCCTGCCGAACTCTTGCCTAAGATAGATCCCCCTTAGTTTCCCCTCCTCAAGCAGGGCTCTGACCTTTTCGCTCTCCTGGGGGGTTATCTTTCTTTTTATCCAGAGACTGGCGGTTTTTGTTTTAAAATCCTCAAGCAGGGACTGATAATCCAGGTTTAGAGTGGAGGAAAGCAGGCTGGCAGTCTCCTCGGGCAGGGAGACATAGGGGATCCAGGCCTCCACAGAATCCAGCCTGTTTTGAATGGCCAAAATCCTTCCATTTCTGTCCAGAATAGGACCTCTCTCTACAAGCATCCGAGGAGCCAGGCCGGAGGAGGGGGTATCTTTGCCCAGAACCATCACTGACAGGTACCTTGCAAGAATACCAATAATTATGAGGGCTGTAAAAATAGTAAAAATCAGGTATCTGCGAGATATGCCCTTGTCCATTGAAGTAATAGTAATATGAAGAGCTTTTTATGTCGATATGAATTATGTAGTTATGACAACCTTACTTATGAGCCAAAGGATCAGGAAACGGTGGAAACCCTCTGCACCGGTCAGCCTGAAAAAGAGACAAAACCCATCCTCCAAAACAGCACCGCTGCTTTTTTCCGTAGTGCTTAAAGCTGCGGATACTGCCCCCAGAAGAAAGGGCTTTTCCCTTACCCTTCCTGAAGCTCTTCGACCGGGGAAGGAGCATCTTTTTATGGCTGCCCTTGTTTTTCTAGGGCTTGGAATTCTTGCTGTTTCCACAAACCTACAGGAGCGGTGGAGATACTCCGATTTTACTGGGGTTCCCCTTCCCTTAGAGGTGGAGAGGGATCTTCTCCTTTTAAACTTTCTCGATCCTGCAAAGGAGGATGCCCAGGTTTACGACGGCACCCTTCCCAGAGCCCTGGAGATGATGTCCTCCACACCCATAACCTATACGATAAAACGGGGCGACACTCTTTCTGAGATCGCCAAAACGCATAATCTGGATATAGGCACCTTGATAAATGTAAATTCCATAAAGGATGTAAGAAAGATAATACCCGGGATGGTTCTCACAATCCCTAAAATGAACGGAGTTGTTTATACGGTTAAGAGGGGAGATTCCTTAAGCCTAATTGCCCGCAGGCAGGGAGTTTCTCTGAATGATATTTTGGATGCCAATAATCTATCTTCGGATACCATAAGGCCTGGAGAGACTCTCTTTATTCCCGGAGCAAAGATAAGCAGGTATGAATACGATCTTGCCCTGGGGCAGCTTTTTCTATACCCAGCCTTGGGAAGACTTACCTCTCCTTTTGGTTACAGGATAGATCCTTTCACTGGCCGCCGCAGGTTTCATTACGGAGTGGATATAGCCAATGCGCTGGGTACAAGAATCAATGCCGCGAGGGATGGAGAGGTGATCAGTGTTGCCAGCAACACCGCCTATGGGGATTATGTGGTAATAAAACACGACAATGGGTTTCAGACCCTTTATGCCCATCTTGACGGAATCCATATAAAAAAGGGACAATGGGTTAAACAGGGGCAATGGATTGCGGATATGGGGAACACCGGCAGAAGCACGGGGCCTCATCTCCATTTTTCTATATATAAAAACAACAATGCCCTTGATCCTTTACAATACATCCAATAGAGGGTTTCCTATGAGAAAACTTGTTTTGGTTTTAATAGTTCTTTTTGCCCTTTTTACTTTCCTAAATGCCTTGGGCACAGTTTAAAAACCAACCCTGCGGAGCAACTTTGCATTCCTTTTAAAAAAATGTTACAATCTCTGCAGGGAGGAAATTATGGCAGTAATAAATCAAACCGGTCAGTATCTCACCTTTACTCTGGATAATGAGCAGTATGCTGTAGACGTAGCCAAGGTAAGGGAGGTACTGGAGTACACCAAGGTTACAAAGGTTCCCAGAATGCCTGCCTTTATGTGCGGTGTGATCAATCTTCGGGGAAGTGTAGTACCGGTAATAGATCTCCGCCTGAAATTCGGCCTTAAGGAAGCGGAAAAAACCATCAATACCTCCATTGTGGTTATGGAGATAAGCATTGGAGAAGAAACAGTTGTTCTTGGAGCCCTTACCGATTCCGTTAACGAGGTAGTGGATTTTGAATCCAAGGATATAGAGCCTGCTCCCAAAATGGGAACCAAACTGGATACGGAATTTATCAAAGGGATGGGCAAAAGGGACGACAGTTTTATAATTATCCTTGATATAGACAAGGTCTTTACCGCCGAGGAGCTGACCTCCGAGGCTATCTCAAGACCTAGTCTTTGAACCGACAGGTGGATTACCCTAAGCGATTCGCATTTTAAACCACCCCGGTTTTAGTTCAGCTAAATATTGGCTCATTTTAACAACTATAATCGATCAAAATGCGACGTCGCCTTCAAATTTCTATTAAAATATGAATTGCTAGGCTAGCCCCTCTCCCCGAGAAGTTCCTTAAGCTGCCGGATCTCTGCCACCAGTTTGCTCCTGTCCAGGTTCTGGAATCTTTTGGGCACCATCTCTCGACTCGTGCATTCCAGAACTGCTACCAGATTCTGAAGGTCTATCTCGTGGGGATACGCCGGGGGAACAAAATCCCTTATGGTTTCCTCAATATCATCCCGGGTAATTATTATGTGGTTCTTCATGGCGGCATTGAATTTTGCCCTGATTAGAATAGCCTCTAGATCCGCTCCGGAACAGTCGAAGTGATACTTCCTTAAAACCTCCGCTACAGGAAACTTCTGGATCTTTATAGCAAGTTTTTTTATCAGCGTCTCGAAGAGATTCTCCTTTTCCTCGTTGGTCTCCGGATAGAATAGGGCAAGATGCTCCTCCGCTCGGCCCTGCCTTTTAAGGTCTATGGGCAAAAGATCCGGTCGGCAGGTGATGAGAAACCAGATAATCCTTCCTCTATAGGCAGTGTCCCCCATAAAGCTCGCTATCTGGGCAAAGATCCTGTTGCTGGTTCCAGAATCCCCCTCCTGGTTCCTGTCCCCTAAAAAGGCGTCCGCCTCATCAATCATCACCCCCACAGGAGCCATGGCCTTAAGGATATTAAGAACCTTCTCTAGGTTGGATTCTGTAACTCCCTGCCACTTGGAACGGAAATTGCGGAATTTTACTATGGGTATACCGATCTCTCCGGCAAAGGCTGTTACCATGAAGGATTTGCCCGTTCCCACAGGTCCGGAGAGGAGATATCCCATGGGGAGAACGTCAAGCCTTCCCTGTTTAATAGCTCTGGCGGCGCTGCGGAAACGCTTTTTAACAAAATCATGCCCGGAAACCATGTTCAGATCGTGTTCCGATTCTATAAATTCCAGTAATCCGGAGGCTTCGTTCTCTATTATCTCCTTTTTCCTGTTCTGAAGGTACTCCATGGAGATCGGCTTATCCTCCTGGTAGGATTCTGCGGCAAGCTGATTAAGATTCATAAGATTAAGCCCGCTGGTTATCTTTGCCACGCTAGCTGGGGACAGCCTGTGTTCCAGCATAAGTTGCCCCTTCCTCTGGAGAAAGTGGAGGAATTTTTCCCTCACGCTTTCGTCCGGAAAGGGTATATTTACTTTTACTGTGGAAGGAGATCTTACAAGCCTCTGGCTTATGTCCGCAAGATTCTCGGTAAGGAGGATCACAGAGACATCCCCGTGGGTAAAGATGGGATCATTAGACCAGCGGTTCAGGGTTACAAGACAGTAGCGGTCCTCCTCGGAAAGCCTGGGAATATCGGTATTTGGAATTATGGTTTCCGCATAATCGATGATCAGTACAATTCGGAGGGTTTTGGGGATATTGAGAAGAAAGTATTTTTCCAGGTAGGGAAAGGCTTTGGTAGGGTCCGAGGAGATAAAGCCTTCCAGTGGATCCTCGGGGTACAGTTTTTGCATGGTTTGCAGATAGTCTTTCTGCATCTGGGGAGTGCAGAAATTTATGCCTGAGGAACGATCGTAAAAGGCAATTATATCCTGATTTCCAAAAAGAACCTCCGAAACAAACTCCTGGATCCTTACAAAAACAAAGTCCCCCTCCTTCATTTTATTTGGCAGAAAGTCCCGGATATTGCCGTAGAGAATGTAAAGATTGGTGGTTTTGGAACAATACTTGTAGGAGAGTTCCTGAGCCCAGTAAGGTAGAACCTTTATAAAGTCCAGATTTTTAACTATTAATTGTTCTGCCATTACCCCTCCCTTGGGATCCTTGTATTATATTATACCCCATGGTAAAAATAGGGTCAATTAAAGGGAGTTTTTATGGATACAGTGGAAATTTATACCGACGGGGGCTGTTCCGGGAATCCCGGTCCCGGAGGATGGGCTTATATTATCCATTTCAAAGAAAAGGAGTATATCGGTTCCGGAGGGAATCCTGGCACCACCAACAACCGGATGGAATTGACCGCTATACTGGAGGCCTTGAAGAGGGTGGAAAGCCTGAAACTGAAGGATTACCCCCTGGTGCTTTATACAGACTCTCAGTATGTAAAAAACGGAATTACCCTGTGGATCTATACCTGGGAGCGGAACGGTTGGAAGACCGGAGCCAAAAGCCCAGTAAAGAACCAGGATCTTTGGGTCCCCCTTCGGGAAGCCTCCAGGTATCTCGCCCTGGAATGGATCTGGGTTAAGGGTCATGCGGGCAACCCCCTGAACGAGGCCTGCGACAGTCTGGTTCAGGAAGAGATAAATAAACTTAGAAAGAGATAATTTTTTTTCCCTCTTAATTCCCCCTCTCAAGCAGCAGGCATTTTTTCCCCTTCTATATAAACGGGAGGATGGGAGTTATGCAGATTCTCGGATTTGCGTCCCAGGGCTACGAAGGGACTCTTGTTCAGGTGGAGGTGGATATCCGGCAGGGTATTCCCGGTATTGAGATAGTGGGCCTTCCCGATGGAACTGTCCGGGAATCCAGGGAGAGGGTAAGGGTGGCAATCCGGAACAGTGGTTTCCGGTTTCCCCAGGAAAGGGTCCTTATTAACCTTTCCCCGGCGGACCTGAAAAAGGAGGGGTCCTCCTTTGATCTCTCCCTGGCCCTGGGGCTTTTAATCGCCTCCCGCCAGATCAATCCTCTCCCGGAGGGGGAGCTTTTAGTGTTAGGGGAGGTCCTCCTATCCGGTCAGGTAAGACCTGTGCGGGGAGTGCTGGCAGCCGTAGCCTGCGGTCTCTCCAGTAAGATTGCTTATTTTCTGGTTCCCAGGGAAAATCTTTCCGAGGCTCTGCTTTTAAGCAGGAAGGGGGTTTACGGAATCTCCTCTCTTGCCGAGGCAGCCACTCTCGTGCACCTTCTCGGAGAGGGTAAGGATCCTTCCCGTCGGTTCCTCCTGCCTCCGGAAGGTATTCCCGAAGAGGCAGAGGCTGCCCAAGAGGAAAAGGATCTGCCGGAGGAGGATTTTACCGATCTGAAGGGACAGAGTTTCGCAAAGAGAGCCCTGGAGGTGGCTGCTGCGGGAATGCATAATCTCCTCCTCTTCGGCCCCCCTGGCAGCGGCAAAACCCTCTGTGCCCGGAGACTTCCCTCCCTTCTGCCGGATCTTACCAGGGAGGAAGCTTTGGTTGTAACAAGGATCTTTTCCCTCTCCGGCCTTCTTCCCCCAGGATCCCCCCTCATCCGACGGCCTCCCCTACGGACACCTCACCATAGTTCAAGTCTGGAGGGGGTTCTTGGGGGAGGAAAGGTGCTTCGTCCCGGAGAGATCTCCCTGGCTCACAAGGGGGTTCTTTTATTGGATGAGGCAACCCAGTTTGGCAAGGATCTCCTGCAAGCCCTCCGGGAACCCCTGGAACAGCAGAGGGTAAGCCTTGCCAGAGCGGGAAGTTCCTCCTGGTTCCCTGCGGATTTTCTCCTGGTACTCACCCTGAATCCCTGCCCCTGCGGGAATCTGGGAAGCCGTGATGGGGTTTGTATCTGCACCCGCGAGGAGATCCTGCGGTACTGGAGGAGGCTCGGTTGGGCTCTTCTGGACAGGATAGACCTTAGGATTCCCCTGGAACCGGTAAAACCGGAGGAATTGATCGCTCCGCCAGGCGAGAAGAGCAGTGAGATTGCCCAGAGAGTTCTGCGAGCGGTGGAGATACAGGAAAAGAGGTATCGGGGTTTGAGTTTCAACAGGAACTCCCGAATACCTCCCTCCCTGATTTCCCGTTTCTGCTCCCTGGGAAGGGAGGAGGAACAGCTCTTTCTTAAGGCCCTTTCAACCCTCTATCTCTCCTCCCGGGCAGCCCACAGTGTACTTAAAGTGGCAAGAACCATTGCAGATCTAGGCGGAGAGGAGACTATCGGAAGGGAGTCTCTTCTGGAGGCTCTGCAGCATCGTAGGTATGGGGACAGGGACCTCTTCTGGGAGATCCCCTAGGAAAGAGGCTTTAAGGAGTGGTAAGTTCCCAGGGTCAATGTCACCCTCAAATCTATTTTAATTTAGAAATACTCCCCTTAACCTTGGCAAAGTGCCCCCCTGGGAAGTATATTAAAACCTGGGAGGAGAGGGATGAAACTATACAGCCGGGGTCAGGTAATATTCTTTACGGTATGTGCCGTGATAATCGGCTTTTTTTTAGCCTTGGGTTTCGGTTTGATTGATTTTCCAGTTTTAATGGAAAAAGGGGAACCGGTGGTTCAGGAGATAAAGACGGAAAGCTTTGTACTCCATACCAATCCGCTTCCGCCGGAGGAACTTCAGGCGGTAAATACCTTGACCGGGTTCACCGAGGATGAACTGGAGAATATAAGGATTTACGAACAGCTTAACCGAGCAGTGGTGAACATTACCACGGAAACCTTGGCCTTGAACTGGTTTCTCGAACCGGTTCCCATGCAGGGCGGCACAGGTTCAGGTTCAATCATTGATAAGAGGGGATACATTCTAACCAATTTCCATGTAGTGGAGGATGCCTACAAGGTCTTCATCACTTTGGCGGATGGCGATCAGTATGAAGGAACTGTAATTGGCAAAGATCCGGAAAACGATCTTGCGGTTCTCAAATTCGACCCAGGCAAGAAGGATCTTATCACCATCCCCTTCGGAACTTCGGAAGACCTAAAGGTGGGGCAGAAGGTCTTGGCCATAGGGAATCCCTTTGCCTTTGAAAGAACCCTGACCACCGGAATAATCTCTGGCCTTGGAAGACCGATCCGGGGAATAAAAAACCTGATTATCCGGGACATGATCCAGACGGATGCATCGATAAATCCCGGGAACTCTGGTGGACCTCTCATCAGTTCCAGAGGGCTGATGATAGGTGTAAATACCATGATTTACAGTCCCTCGGGGGGGTCGGTAGGCATCGGATTCGCCATCCCCATTGATACTGCCCGCAGGATCGTTCCGGAGCTAATAAATTATGGTATGGTAAAAAGGGGCTGGATAGATCTAGTCCCAGTTCAGCTGGAGAGGAACCTGGTGGATTATGCCCAGATCCCTACCTCTAAGGGGCTTCTGGTTTCCAAGGTCACCCGGGGCGGTAATGCAGAAAGGGCGGGGATAAGAGGCGGGGATCCGGATAAACCGGTAAGGTACGGCCGTTCCATAATCTACCTTGGGGGGGATATAATCATAGAGATCGACAGGATGCCAGTATCCACCCTGGCGGATCTGTTTGCAGCCTTGGAGGATAACAAGCCAGGGGAAGAGGTGGAGGTGGTTGTAATGCGGGGAAGACAGCTCCGCTCCTTTACTGTAAGGCTTTCGGAGCGGCCGGAAGGTCTCTCCTGGGAATAGATCCGAATGGAGTTGATACAGAATTTTCTTCTTGAATCCTCCTTTTCTCCAGCAGGGGATCAGGGACAGGCAATAGAAAAACTGACCGCAGGAGCATTATCCGGAAACCGGTTCCAGACTCTTAAGGGTGTAACAGGTTCAGGAAAAACCTACACCATGGCAAAGATTATAGAGAATCTTCAATTGCCCACTTTGGTTATTTCTCATAACAAAACCTTGGCAGCCCAGCTTTACAGGGAATTCCAGAGCTTCTTTCCTAAAAATGCAGTGGAGTATTTTGTATCCTACTATGACTACTATCAGCCGGAAGCCTACGTGCCTTCCCGGGACCTTTACATAGAGAAGGATGCCTCTATAAATGAAGAGATCGACAGGCTCCGTCTCTCTGCCACCTCCTCTCTTATGGAAAGGCCGGATGTCATCATCGTAGCCACGGTTTCCTGTATTTACGGTTTGGGAAATCCGGAGAACTTCCGGGACCTCCGGGCTGTCTTCAAGCTTGGAGCCCCCCTGGATCCCCTGGAGATGGGGAGAAGGCTCGTATCCCTCCAGTACAGCCGGAATGATCAGTTTCTGGAGAGGGGTTCCTTCCGGCTCCGGGGGGATGTAATAGAGATCTACCCGGCCTATCTCAAGGAGGCCTACAGAATAGAGCTGGACTGGGACAGCATAAAGAGGATCCGCAGGATTCATCCCATTTCCGGAGAAACTCTAGAGGATCTGACCCTCTGCACAATCTATCCTGCAAAACACTTTGTTATGCCCGCAGAGGCAATACAGAGATCGGTGGAGGAGATCCGGGCGGAACTGTTCCAGCAGCTTGCGGACCTGGAAAAACAGGGCAAGATCCTGGAAGCCCAGAGGCTTAAATCCAGAACAGAGTACGATCTGGAGATGCTGAAGGAGATGGGTTACTGTTCCGGCATAGAGAACTACTCCAGGCACCTTTCCGGTCGAAAACCGGGGGAGAGACCTGCGGTGCTTCTCGACTACTTTCCTGAGAAATTCCTCTGTTTTATAGACGAGTCCCATGTAACGGTTCCCCAGATAGGGGGAATGTACGAAGGGGACAGATCCAGAAAGCTTAATCTTGTGAACTATGGTTTCAGGCTGCCCTCGGCACTGGATAACCGTCCCCTGGTGTTTAAGGAATTTGAATCCCTTCTGGACAAAACCATCTTTGTCTCCGCCACGCCCAGCGATTTTGAAAAGAATAAATCCTCTCTTGTTGTGGAACAGGTAATCCGGCCTACCGGTCTTTTGGATCCGGTAATAATAGTTCGGCCCACTACCGGCCAGATAGAGGATCTTTATGGAGAGATCACGAAGAGGGTAAAGGCCGGGGAGAGAACCCTGGTTACCACCCTTACAAAAAGGATGGCGGAGGATCTCTCCGACTATCTTTCCAACCTATCCCTAAAGGTGCGGTATCTCCATTCGGAAATTGAAACCCTAGAGAGGGTGGAGATCCTAAGGGACCTCCGGCTCGGTACCTTTGATGTTCTGGTGGGAATCAACCTTCTGCGGGAGGGCCTCGACCTGCCGGAGGTTTCCCTGATAGCAATACTGGATGCGGACAAGATCGGATTTCTCCGCTCCGCCACCAGTCTTATCCAGACCATAGGACGGGCTGCAAGGAATGTTAACGGCACGGTGATAATGTATGCCGACAGGATGAGTAAGGCCATGGAGGAGGCGATCGGAGAAACGGAAAGGCGCAGGATTATTCAGGAAGCCTACAACCAGGAGCGGGGGATAACCCCTGTAACCATTCAAAAGGCTGTCCAGGAGATCCTGGTGCGCCGCCGGGAGGAGAAGCATAAGACAGAAGAGCTCTCCCTGGAGCTTTTAAAAAGAAGCTACAACCTTCTTATTCCTGAACAGCGAAGTGCCCTGGTAAAGACCCTGGAGAGGGTTATGATGGAGCATGCAAAGAACCTTGAGTTTGAGGAGGCGGCTTTAGTAAGGGATGAGATAGAGAATATAAAAAAGGGTCAGTGAAAGAGTCTTTTATCAGAATAAGACTAGATCATAAGGGCTTCCCGAAATCCTGGGTAAAAAGTAGGGCTCTCCTCCGCTGTAGCGGCGTATCTCTTCTCCCGTGAATTGGTAAGCCTCCAGCACCGTTACATACCCATCCCCATTGTAATCCGCCCTCATGACATCTAACGAATCCTTGGAGGCCCCCTGCATCAAAGCCCAGGTAAACCATCCGTGGGCAAACACTCCTCCTTCCACCGAATTTTCCCTCTCCCCGGCGGCAGCGAGTACCACAGCATCCCAGGCGGGAAGGTCAGCTGTATCCAGCCTTGGGAAGAAGATGTAAAGCCCCAGGGTATTCTCTACAAGGGCAGGATCGAAGATTTGTGGATAATCGATGGAAACAATCTCGCCGAATATTACCTCTGTGGTAAGCCCCTCCATTGCCGCCTGGGGGCCGATAAAACCCCCGGAGTTGCAGGTGTCTATTATCACCATCTTTTTCCGGGTGGGTATATCCTTTAGCCACTGGCCCAGTTCATCATCCGACACCGCCCCCTGTCTCCACCCCTCGGGATACTGATAGAGATTTGCCGACTCTGTATAAAGAAGGATCCATTCATTGTAATCATACTCGTCCTCGGATAGAATCGGCTCCTCCTGTCCGCTTGCATATCCCTGCCCGCCGTGGGAGGAGAAATAGAAAAGGACTCTATCGGAAGAGGAGAGGTTCTCCTTTGCATAGGCTAGATCCAGGAGAAGCTGGGCTCTGCTTGCCGCCTCCGTGCCCCCCGCCGACCCATCGTCGATCCGAAGAAAGACCGTCCAGCCCTCCCGGGCCAGTAATTCGCTTAAGGCCCTGGCATCATCATCCGTATAATCTAGATTAGTTACTGGGGGGATGTAACCATCGAATTTACTGACACCGTAAAGAAAGGCATAGGCCTTTCCCTCCTCGGGGTTTTGGAAGGAACAGGAGTCGGATAGCAGGGCCAGAACGCTCACAAGGATGGAAAGCAGCAGATACTGCCGACGCAGCGGGGGAGTAAAGGTATTAGTCATTTCCAGTGTCCTTTGCCCCGGTTAGCAATAAACCCTGAAACCGGACACCTAAACCAAAGGCAAAGGAATAGGTCAGATCTCTTCTTAAAAACATTGTTATTTCCGGAAGGAGATCCAGTGTAATGGGAGAGTGTGGAATCTCCCCGTATCTGAGGAGGGTGGAAAATTTTATGGCAGGAATAAAAAACCACTGATAGGTATAATCATAATTTAAAAGATTGCCGGAGAGGCCGCCCCCGAATCCCAGGAAGCCGCCCCAAGCGCGAGGAAAGTAGAAAAGATCTATACCAGCCTGCAGCCCGGAAAATCCGCGGTAGGAGAAGCCCTCCCGGATTCCCGAAGACCCTGCCCCGAGCCCGCCGGCATAAAGACCAATCTTCAGGTTAGTAAGATTCAGATCTATACCGGAGCTAAAAGCCAGGAGGGCCTGGCTTCCCGGCGGAAGAAGTTCCACCTGGGAAAGAAGGGCAAAGAGGGTGAATCCATTATGGGAGGAAAGAGAAATCTCTCCTGGTTTCCCGGAGAGAGGGAAGAGCGCTGTAAGGGGGATTAAAAAAAATGTAAAGAACAGTATACTTCCTTTAATTTTCATTGTATATAAAAGATGTACACACTTATAGGAAAAATCAAGGGCAGTATGAAAAATACCAGATTACATATCATAATTCTTATCTCTTTTCTCTCCCTCCTCTCCTGCCGGGGGGAGGAAAAACCCTTAGAGATCTCTTTGCCTCCCACACCGGTCCTCTCCGTGCAGAGCACTTGGGCCGTGGTGAGGACAAGTCATGTCCGGTTGAGGGATAAACCGGATGTGGAATCCAAGGCTCTTGCAACCCTCTGGCGAGGGTCGGTTTTGGAGATCATTTCCCGGGAGGCAAGAAAGGTCGTTTTAGAGGAGGAGGAAAATTACTGGTACAGGATTAACTACGACGGACTTTCCGGTTGGGTTTTTGGTTTTAATCTTGATTTTTACGATTCCCGTTCCACTGCGGAAAGGGTTTCCAGGGAGATGAAATAATGGAACGGTTTCTTCAACTCCTCCCCTGGTTTCTGCCGCCTCTTCTCGGTGCCTTCATAGGCTATGTAACCAACAGCATTGCTATTGCAATGATCTTTCGACCCCATAAAAAATATAAATTTCTTGGGCTTACGGTTCCCTTTACCCCTGGAATTATCCCCAAACAGCGTTTCGAACTTTCCCAAAGCATTGGGAAGATGGTTTCCCGGGAATTACTAACAGAGGATGCTGTAAGGAAACAGACCGGTTCTCCAGGATTCCGGGAGGGGATGCAGAGGGGAATAGAGAGTTCCACAGAACA
>Ga0067045_1030231_pt1 | contig 16110 bp, 20 predicted proteins | sample TerdegcTABiofilm_FD_59184 | JGI IMG/M metagenome (GOLD analysis project Ga0067045, IMG submission 59184) | Combined Assembly of (Gp0054472, Gp0054536) Wastewater bioreactor microbial communities from Singapore -Terephthalate degrading...
TTGAATACATAGAAATCTTTTACAACAGGATCAGGAGGCATTCATCACTTGACTATTTATCTCCTCTGGAATACGAGAGGAAACATATGTTAGCCTAACTGGGTGTCCGTGGAAATGGGGGAAGATCAGTGAACGGAAAACCCCTTATGGCAAGAAAGGTAGATAATTATAAATACTGTTATCATTTTTCTTGAAAATAATGATTGATGGGTTATATTAACTATAATGAGAAGCCTTTGAAAGGAGGAGATAAACATGCAATACTCTGATATTGTTATGGAACATTTTAAATCACCAAAAAACATAGGAAGGATTGATAATCCTGATGGCATAGGGGAGGTAGGTAACCCTGTCTGTGGTGACATGATGACTATCACAATAAAGGTGAAGGATAACAGGATAGAGGATATAAAGTTTGAAACCTTTGGGTGCGGCGCAGCAATAGCTGTATCGAGTATGGTTACAGAGATGGCAAAGGGCAAGACTCTTGAAGAGGCAATGGAGATAACAAACAAATCAGTGGCAGAGAGCCTTGGGGGATTACCTAAGAACAAACTCCACTGTTCAAACCTTGGTGCCGATGCCCTCCACAAGGCAATAATGGACTATTACAATAGGAGGGAGGGAAAGGTAAAAGAGCCTAGGAAATTTGAAAAGGTAGAACACATTGAAAGAAAAGAGGACAAATGCTATTGTCCATACTGTGATGCCGAGATACCAGAGTCAGCTCGCTTCTGCAAAAAATGTGGCAGCGAGATAACGCTGGACAAATAAAATAGGTATTTAATCTGAAAGGGGTTGAATTAGAATGGATATAATATATTTTGATCACATCTCAGGGACACCAATACATTCTTCTGTAAAAGAGGCCATGGTAAAATATATTGGAGAAGGCGGTTTTTATAATCCCTCCAGCCAGCACCGTTTAGGTGATGCTGCCATAGAAACCCTCGAGGATGCCCGATCTAAGGTGTCAGGGCTTATAAATTCGAAACCAGAGGAGATAGTCTTTACGTCTGGGGGGACTGAATCCATAAACCATGCCATCAAGGGCGTTGCCTTTGCCAGGGCTAAAAAGGGTAGACATATAATCACGTCAAACATAGAGCATCAGTCTGTTTCAAGGACGCTGAGGGTCCTTATGAATATGGGCTATCAGGTGACTGCCGTAACCGTGGATAGATACGGGCTTGTTGACCCTTCTGATGTGAAAAAGGCAATCAGAGATGATACAATCCTTGTTACCATCATGCATGCAAATAACGAGATAGGAACAGTAGAGCCTATAGCTGAGATAGGCAGAGCTGTAAGGGAAAAAGGCATTATAATGCATACAGATGCAGTAGTATCCTGTGGTAATATACCTGTTGATGTAGAGGAGATGAATGTTGACCTGTTAAGTATTGCTGCCAATCAATTCTATGGTCCCCCAGGGGTAGGGGCATTATATATAAGGGAGAAAACACCTATATATCCCCTCATAGACGGCGGGACACAAGAAAATAATCGCAGGGCAGGGACACAGAACATGATAGGTATAGTCGGCATGGCAAAGGCTGCAGAGCTTGCGCGTACTGAGATGTCATCCAGGACAGACCATCTCTTGGGTCTAAAGAGGTATTTTCTCGAACGTCTTAAAGATATAGATGATATAGTAATAAATGGCCATCCTGAAAAAAGCCTGCCAGGGCTTGTATCTTTTTCTGTAAAATATGTTGAAGGCGAATCGATGATGATAATGCTTGACGAAAAGGGTATCTGTGTATCTACCCGTTCTGCCTGCGCATCAGGGTCACTGAGGGCATCCCATGTTTTAATAGCCACCGGAAGCGATTATGCCACTGCTCAGGGGACGCTTCTATTTTCCTTTGGAATAGATAACACAAAGGAACAGATAGACAGGGCATTTGTTGCTCTAAGAGAGGCCATTGGATTTTTGAGGAGTATATCGCCACTGTATAAAAAGAAATAAAAAATTCAAGGGGTTAAAATGATAGGGGAATGGATAAAGGATATAAAGGCAAAAACTAATCCTGATGAATTGGGTATGATTGTTGTCCATAACGGGATTGTCAGAGGAACATCAAGGGATGGAAGACAGACAAAGGGTATAAGGCTCTCCTGTTACAGGGATATCCTTGGGAAATATATTGATTCTGTTAAAAAGCATGAGGGCATAGCAGATATAAGGGTATGGATAAATGAGGGGATACTCAGGGTGGGTGATGATATAATGTTCATCCTTGTTGCGGGTAGATTCAGGACAGATGTCCTCCCTATGCTTCAGGAGGTCCTTACAAAAATTAAAAAAGAATTTATACAGGAAGAGGAGCTGTTTACTTAAATACATATCCCGAGGGCATTATATGTCCTTTAGAATCTTCAAGGGTTAGCCATGATTTTTTTTCACCCCATATGGGCATTAGTCTGCCCCTTAACCACTCAAAAGGAAGATCTGCTTGGGGCTCGTATTTTTCAAGATATTCTATATATGGTCTGCCTGATAGGTCAGACGGGGAAAGAATAGCATCATTAATCCCGTCAAATTCAACTACTGGAACACCAAGTTGTTCACATAGATATCTATCAAAGGCAGGTGTTGCGCTTACCCATCTGTTATCGAGAAATAGCTGGGTGTATCCATGGCTTGGAAATATGTCAGTCCCTAGCTGGGCAACAAGCTCTCTCGGTGCCCTGTGATTTTTTATCCTAGCAAAGGCAAGTCTTGAAGGTATCTTAACGGCCCTCGCAAGTGCTGCAAGAAGAAGTGCCTTCTGAACACAGTAGCCCTTTTTTCTGGCAAGGATAGTGCTAGCAATAAAATCCTCAAAAAAAGTGGATACCATATAGACACTGTAGTGAATCTCATCCCTTACAAAGTAGAAGAGTTTTACTGCCTTTTCCTTATCATCAGTGTAGTATGATGTAAGCCCCTCTGCGGTTTTTAATATTGTATTATTATCCGAATCTATTGCCCTAGTAGGCCTCAGATACAAATCCATAAATCCAATTTACTTCAGTTTTAATTTCTTTGTCAATAGCAAATTTCCAGTAATTCCCGCAGTATTGTGTCAGATTGCACGGCATGTAAATGAACAGTCTGAAACAGAGACCCCCCTACAGCTTTCTCAAGGGTACATCTGAGATAATATTAGATATGTGTGACAGGGCAGAGCCTGGTATAGCATTCAATGGGGAAAAGATAATGGATATGAGCAAAAGATTTACTGATGATGGGTTGAGGTTTAGGATCCTTGCTATGGCATATAAAATGGAATCAGAAATTAAGATCCTTGAGTTCGCCCTTAAATCTATCCTTAAATTTCTTTATGACCCTATTTTCTATCTGTCTGACTCTCTCCCGGGATATATTGAATTTTGCCCCTATATCCTGTAACGTCAATGGCTCATCAGCTATTATCCTGCTTTCAAATACAAAGAGTTCCTTTTCATTCAGTGTTGTCTTAAACAGATTAATCCTTTCAGCGAGGATAAGGCTCTTCTCTTTTTCTGCAACCACCTCTTCTACGTTCTCCCCTGTTTTTATCATATCCATTATAGTGTCATCGCTTTCGTCGTGTAACTTGGATTCAAGGGATACGTCTGTATATGAAAGTCTTTTTTCCATATCCTCTATCTCACCCTCTTTTACATCAAGGGTGCTTGCAAGGAGTTGCGGGGCAGGAAAGACCCCTAATGCCTCAAGTTTCTGTTTCTCTTTATTTAAACGGTAGAACAGCTTTCTCTGGCTCTGTGTTGTCCCAACCTTAACAAGACTCCATGAATCCATAATGTATTTGAGTATATATGCCCTAATCCAGAAGGATGCGTAGGTAGAAAACTTTGTCCCTTTATAGGGGTTATATTTCTTTACAGCATGGAGTAGTCCCACATTTCCTTCCTGAATAAGATCAAGTATATTAAGGTATGTGTTGTAGTATTCGAGGGAGATCTTTACTACTAACTTCAGATTTGAGATAACAAGCTTATGGGCTGCCTCTTTATCCTTATATTTATAAATCCGTTCAGCTACCTTGAACTCTTCTTCCCTTGACAGAACAGGATGTTTTGAGACCTCGGCAAGATATTTTTTCAGTGGATCAAATGGGATGGGGAGCTCTTTATTCTGTATCTCCTCTGGGACATCAATATACTGCTTATCAATTATTGTTTCTTCTTCCAATCCATTAACCTTTAGCCCTTTCCTTAATCAGTTCAGCCACAATACTTACAGCAATCTCCTGGGGTGTCTCTGCATTTATTTCAAGCCCTATAGGGGCATGAACCCTTTTTATAATATCCTCATTGAACCCCTTTTCTCTGAGATACTCCATGATAATCTTTACCTTTCTTCTACTCCCTATCATACCAACATATCTAAAGTCTTTTTTCAAGACCTTCTCGAGGACAAAAACATCATACTGATGACCCCTTGTAACAATAACTACATACTCTGAGCCTGTAAATTGCAATCTCTCTAACACATCCTCAAAACTGTCTACTATTATCTCGTCTGCATCTAAGAATCTCTCTTTGTTTGCAAATTCAGGTCTATCATCTATAATAACTGTATAAAATTCCACAATCTTTGCAATCTTAGAAAGATACTGGGACACATGACCGGCACCAAAAATATAAAGAGGAGAATATCTAATCAGGGGTTCAATAACTGTAGTATCATTGATAAGTTGAGGGTTTCTTTCCTCCATATATCTCTGTAGATAACCTGATTCTGTTTCAGTAATCGGGTCCCCAATTATACTATTATAATGACCGATAAATGTCTTGGAAAGTCTGTTATCCTTGAACCTTGTGATAATAAAGGCTTTTTTTCCCTTATCTATAGATATACCCGCAGACCTGTATAATTCCATGTATCTTTCTTCAGCAGGTTCTAAAAGTATATCCACATCACCTCCGCAGAGCATGCCGTCATCAGCAACATCAGTAGCATTCATCCTTATATGCAATACCCTTGTCATGTCTTTGCCCATAAGTTTTATGGCCTCCTCAAAGGCATCATTTTCGAGTCTTCCTCCGCCTACTGTTCCATAAATCTTTTTATCCTCTCCTATAAACATCTTGGCACCTATATCCCTTGGCGCTGAACCTATCCTCTTTATTACCGTGGCAATAATCCCTTTTTTCCCCATATTTAAATACTCTTCAATAATTCTATAGATATTCATTAATCTCTCCCAACCTCAGTCTTTTAACGATTCTATATAAACTGTTTAAATACTTATCATTAATAGTAACTGTAAAATTATTAGTATCCCTATTATATTAGCTGATACATCCATATTCTTCATGTTCGCTAATCACCACTCAAAGCTATCATTTTTTAATAGCCCCATCTGTCCATTGAATCTTACTTTGATTTCGATAATGGACTGAAGAGACCTTTTTATCTCAATGCCTTGCTATCCTGCCAAGCTCTCCTGCAACCTTATGGTAGTTCTGTTTCATGTTCATTGCATTTCCGAGATTATTAATCTGTGCTGGGTGCCCATATTTTAAAACCTAGTTAAATATTTCCTATAAAATGCATCACTGCCTCAAGGACGCCGCCTGCAATTGCCCTTGCCTTTTCAGAGATGGTAAAGCAGTATTCCTTTTTGCCTCTTGGGTCAATATCTCCAATCTTTTCATTACGTTCCACGTATATCTCCCTTATCAGGCCCCTTAATACCCCGTCTATAGGTGCCACAATAGGCATATCATTGACATACATAACAATATTACCCTTTTTGACCTCATCGCCAAGTTTCTTAACATGTCTGACAAACCCTGCGCTGCTGGATCTCAGCACCCTCTCTGATGTTAATCCCATAACAGGCCCTGGGACACCTGTATGAGGCTCTGCAGAACCATTATAAAAGACCCTGCCCAGATTATGCCCTCTGTTGCTTTCAACCACTGCATGGCAGCCATCAGGTGCAATAAAACCAGGGCCTACACCTATGACAACAGGTGCCTCATCCTTTTTTGTCCCAATATTTTTCTTTGCCATAATGGCATCTATTACAATATGGGGTTTTAATGCCTCTATTATATTCCATCGTGGGTCCACTATAACACCCACCCTACCCCTTGCCCAGATATCCTCAATATCATCTATAGAGCCTAACAATTCAGCGGTCACGGCCTCTACAGTCCAAATTTTTTCGTATACCGCCTCAGAAAAGGCAACCAGTCTCCTTACAGTTATAGGCCTTTCTATCTCTAACATAATGATATTTTTAAGATTAGCCATATAAAGCCTGTGGGCTATACCTGATGCCATCTCACCAGCACCTTTTATAACTATCTTAGCATGCGCACATGTATTATCTGACCTCTGTGATGTGTTTTCTGTCATATAATTATCCATCATGGACCCTTTCCAAAAAAACAGGTTGGATAATGGCATACATCACATTGTAGGCATAATCCACCATAGGAAAACTTTATCATATCATCCTTGTGCATCCTCTCCCCAGCCATTATCCTTGTGATTATTATGTCAAAGACCGTATTTCTGTTGAAATATATACAGGCAGGTGCACCGAGGATATATCTACCCTTAAGACGGGCAACAATAAACATGGCACCAGGAAATACCGGCGTTCCATAAAATAATACCTCTGCGCCTGTTGCCTCTATACCTTCTTTTGTTACATCATCAGGGTCAACAGAGAGACCCCCTGTTGTCACAACCAGCTCGGCGCCCATATTGAACAGGTCCTTGATTGCGTCCCTAATTTTTGAGATATTGTCAGGCACTAATATCTTTTGGATAATACTATTCCCATAACCCTTTATCTTTTTTTCAACAAGGTATGAGCCATCCTCAATGCGCCCTGAGTACACCTCGCTGCCCGTTATCACAAGACCAATCCTGAATGACCTAAAGGGTTTAATTGAGATAATCCCTTTCTCGCCTACCCTCTCCACCTTTTTTAATTCATTCTCTTTTATGTATAAAGGGATTATCCTTGTGGCAGCAACGATATCACCTTTTTTTACAGGATGTCTATTGGGGACGACGCTTACGAGGATATTCTTAATCCTGTTTATCTCGTAAAGATGCCTTTCATTTATATAAAAGAGCCCATTAACCCTGCTCTTTATACTTACCTTACCCTCTTTGGGAGGCAAAAGCTCCATGTTTTCATCCATTATAGCCTCAGCTATCCTTATCCCTGCCTCATCTTCATGAACACCCTTTATCTCTTTGTCAAAGACATAAATATGATTCTTGCCAAGATCCAGTAATCTCTCTATATCATCTTTCTCTATAATCCGCCCCCTCCTGAATGCTACATCCTTCTTCTTTCCAGGGATTATCTCTGTAATATCATGGGCCAGGATCTTTCCTACCGCATCCTCTACCTTAATCTTTTTCAATTTTATAACCTCTCACAATCAGATTATCCAGGTCTTCCTGTGTATCTATCCCAGCAAGAATACCATCATCACCCTCTATAAATACCACATCTCTATGGTATTTATCTATAATTTCCCGCAGACCCCTATCTCCTCTGATCTTTCTTATCTCCTCAAGATAATTGTTAAATCTTATAAGAACAGGATGTCCTTTTTTCCCTTTATGTATGGGGACAATAATATTAGCAGGTTGTTCAAAGAATATTTTGATCATCCTATCTATGAGAAATTTATCTAAAAAAGGTCTGTCACCAAGCTGAAAAAAAACCCCATTATAATGAGATGCCAAGGGGATTGAGGTTCTTAATGATGCAGACATTCCCTCCCTGTAGTGGGTATTATCTATTATATCTACCCTTTGTTTTGTAATGGCACCTTCAATCCTTTCTTTTTCAAAACCAGCAATAACAAAAACCTTATCTACTAAAGGGTTAATAAAAGGTTCTATGGATCGTTCTATAACGGTTTTGCCATCAATTTTTATAAGTAATTTATTATGCCCGAGCCGGGCAGAAAAACCTGCTGCAAAAATAACAGCACATATACCTGTCATCTATTCTTGGAGGGGTTTTTAAAGTGTTTATCGTATATGCTGTTTATGGCGATGTCGAGGTCTTTTACAAATGCCTCATACATTTCCATAAATGTCCTTCCCTTTTCTGTTACCGTTGAACCTCCACCCGATTCACCACCGATTTTTCTCTTAAGAAACACGATACCGAGTCTTTCCTCTGCCCTCTGGATTACACTGAAGGCCTTCCGATATGACATACCCATCTCCAAGGCTGCCTTATGGAGGGAACCTGTTTTCTCTACAAGCCGTAGAAGCCTGTAGGGACCTTCTCCAAATGCCTTTCCTTCATTGTCTATCCATACTTTATAAACAACCTTCATGGGGATTTCTTTTTTAATTGTAAATAAATATCTTTATTCATGTCAAGAGACCTTTTAAAAAAGTGCCTTTTCTCTTTTATAATTCTATTTACAATCTCCATAAAAATCGATTAATATCTGTCATATACTAATCATTTTATTCAGGGGTGAACATGTTTTACATAGCAGATTTTGATGATATTAAAAAAGGCAGGATCACCGATGTTTATTTTGTAAAAACCTTGGAGATATTAAGAAAAAAAGGAATAGATAAGAGGGTGAGGGCAGAATTTATTGTAAAAAGATTACCTGAAGGCAAATCTTGGGCTGTTTTTACCGGCATAGAGGAGGTTGCCAAGATCATAGAGGGCTTAAATATCAAGGTCAGGACTATGAGAGAGGGAACAATAATAAAGCCCTATCAGCCTGTTCTTGAGATTGAGGGGATGTATACAGAATTTGGAATCCTTGAAACCACCATACTGGGGCTTATATGCCAGTCCTCAGGGGTAGCCACAAAGGCAGCAAGGTGTAAAAAGGCAGCAGGCAAAAGGCCTGTAATGAGTTTTGGTGCCCGTCGTATCCACCCTGCTATTGCACCCATGATAGAGAGAAGTGCATTTATTGGTGGTTGTGATGCTGTTTCTGTTGTATATGATGCTGAGGTTCTCGGAGAAGAGCCTGCAGGGACAATGCCACATGCCCTCATACTTCTTTTTGGGGATACAGTGGAGGCTACAAAGGCATTTGATGAGGTGATCGATAGAAAAATCAAAAGGATTTCCCTTATAGATACATTCAACGATGAAAAGGTTGAGGCCATAAGGGTTGCCGATGCCTTAAAGGAAAGGCTTTATGCGGTCAGGCTTGACACTCCTTCAACAAGAAGGGGTGATTTTTTAAAGATAATAGAAGAGGTGCGTTGGGAACTCGACATCAGGGGATATAAGCATGTGAAGATATATGTAAGTGGTGGTGTGGATGAAAATAAGATTATGCAGTTAAACCCTCTTGTGGATGCCTATGGTGTTGGAACATCTATAACCAATGCAAGGGTAATAGATTTTGCTATGGATATAATAGAGATAGAAGGTAAACCCATAGCAAAAAGGGGAAAGATGTCAGGTGCAAAGAGGGTTCTTAGATGTCAGAATTGTTATGCAGACATGGTTGTCCCAATGAATATGGAGGTTGATTTGAAATGCAACTGCGGGGGGACAATGACGGATCTGCTTGTCCCATGGTATGAAAATGGCACTTTTATAATGGAAAGTGTAACACCTCAGGAGATGAGAAGATATGTTCTGGAGCAGCTTGAATATTTTGAGCTATAAAAAAGACATTGACACAAAAAAATCATATACCATAAAAGGACTTTTCTTGATTGTATCTGGTATGCTTTTCCTTTTACTATGCAATTGTGGCAATGTATATGGAGAAAGCTGGACGCTTTTCTACAATTCCCAGGATGTAGAAAAATACTATTTTGATAAGGACAGTATACAAAAATCAGGTAAAAATATAGTCAAGGTCTGGTATAAAAAGGTAAAGATTGTGGATGAAACTGAAGAGGAGATTGAGAGACTGCATCTTGAGATGGACTGCAAGAAAAGGGTATACAGAATCCTATCAACAGAGGCCCCCAACTTAAAAAATCAGGACAAGATAAAGGAAGATGCTAACAAAAGGAACATACAAGAAGGAACTACGACACTTATATCAATCATAGGCTCACTCTATGAAAATGTATGTAGGTAGTAGTAATATCTCCCATTATTCAAGGTATGGCGACCACATCTTTAAAGTCTGGGCTATATAATCAGATGGGAGGCCCTTTACGGGCTGATTGTGCCCTGGCAGAATCATATCAACCTCAAGCTCTGAGAGTTTCATAAGGGAACTTTTGAGTTCACTTGCATTTGCACCAAAAAGGTCAAACCTTCCTATTGCATAATCTGCATATATGACATCACCTGGGATGAGAATTTTTTTCTCTCTATGATAAAGGGCTATCCCACCAGGTGAATGCCCTGGTATATGTATTACCTCCCACTCCATATTACCAATATTGAGTTTTTCACCTCCCTCAAGCATCCTGTGAACCTTGAATCTAAAGGCATCAGGTTTTAACCCATATTGCATCTGACACATGGACTTGAATGTATCCATACCATATACAGCCCTATCGTCCCCTTTTTCAAGAAGCTCACCCTCAAGCCTGTGCACCCATAATTCTGCATGGGGTATCTCCTTAAGCACCTCTGAAAAACATCCAATATGATCCAGATGGGTATGGGTCATTATAATCCTTTTTATTGCCTCAGGCCTGATACCATCTTTTATGATGGACTGCATCTTATATCTACCCTTACCTGTCAACCCTACATCAATAATTGAAATGTCCATTGACGATGGCTCACCTATTATGTATGTATGGGAATCCGGTATGAAATCATCCTGACCCTGAATAAAATATAACCCATCATCTATCTTTGCCATTTTTAGCTCCCTTTTTGATTTAATCTCTACTCAAAGTAAGACGTCTATTTTACGTTTATATGGACGGCAAGGTCAAGATAATTTATTCTTATCGCTTATTAAAAAATATTTTCTTTAGTGGAAAAAAAATTCAGGTTGTTATATGTTGTTATATATTGAGATCTTAAGGGATGTTAAAATCTGAAATGAGACATATATTTTCAATCCCAGATAGTAACGTATTGAAATTATGTAATAAATAGAGGGCTTAAAATAATAATTTTTAAGGATTGATTTGAATTCCTTTGATTATTTTTTTCTGGAGATGTCATGCCAAGGATACCTATAGATATGATTACACCCGGGATGTGCCTTGCTGAACCTGTTACTAATGAAAATGGTCTGGTTTTAATAAATGAAGGCACTGAGCTAACTGAGACAATAATAGAAAAATTAAAAAATATGAATCTACAGAGCCTAAGAATAAAAGGTGAGTCAGGACCTAGCAATACAAAAGAGGAAATGCTCGCCGCATTAGATGAAAGATTTAAAAGGGTGAAATCAAAACCCCTAATGATAACAATTAAGAATATTATCAAAGAGCACATAGAGGAACTATATGGATCGGGTTGATATTAATACTATTCGCAGTAGCATTGAAAGACTCAACGCACTTCCCACCATCCCAAATATTTTAAAAAAACTTTTAAAGTTGCTTGAAAATCCATCCACATCCCTTAATGATATTGGTCATTTTATATCCCACGACCCAATAATAACAACGAAGGTATTGAGGATGATAAACTCACCCATTTATGGATTTCCAGGGAGGATATATTCAGTGAATCAGGCTGTGATACTGCTGGGACTAAATGTTGTTAAGGGTCTACTTCTCAGCGTCTCTGTTTTTGATCTGATGAAAAAGGTAATGGTAGGGCTATGGGAACACTCTCTTGCCTGCGCCATAACATCAAGACTAATGGCAAAAAAGAAAGGATTGAAGGAACCAGAAGAATCATCTATTGCAGGTCTTCTGCATGATATAGGAAAGGTTGCCCTTTTATTACAATTTCAGGAATATTATGACAGCGTCATGAACCTGGCTGAGAAAAAAGGGGTTGTAATCATGGAGGCAGAAAAGGAGATTTTCGGTATAGACCATGCAAAGGCTGGGGAATGGATGGCTGAAAAGTGGAGCTTTCCTAAAAATCTTATAGAGATAATAGGCTATCATCATAGACCTAATCTATCCAAGATTTTTATTGTAGAGACCTCTATAGTCCACCTTGCTGATATATTGGTAAGGGCAAGGGGCTTTGGGTTTGCAGGTGACAATTCTATACCTAATATTAATGATAATGCCTGGACAATCCTTGGATTTAGCGGTAATGACATAAAAGACATATTGAAGGAATTGGAAGAATCAATGGATGCGGCTAATGAACTTTTTATTGAATGATATCCTTTTAACCTATGGAAAAAGTTATAATTGTTTCAAAAGATGAACATATAAAAAAGCAGATAGAAAAAACAATAGAAAAAGAATTCGAGTATGAATATCTGGATGATATAAATCATATATTCAATTTTTTCTACGATGTGATACCTGATGGCGTGATAATTGATATCCAGAATCAAGACTATAGCCTATTTAATATAGTAAACCAGATAAAATCAGACCCTATATTCGGGTCCATATCTTTTATTGCTGTAATGGATAATAATCAGCCCTTCCCTGAAACAAATAGGATATTTATTGATGATTACATCAAGATTAAAGACATTGAAACAGACCTGTGCTTCCGGTTAAAGCTGTCACTGCATAAATCAAGGAGAATAACGGAGGTAAATCCCCTGACAAGGCTACCGGGAAATATATCAATCGACAGGGAGATACAAGACAGACTTTTAAAAAAACAGGAATTCGCTATTGCCTATAGTGATATAGACAATTTTAAACCATTCAATGACAAATATGGTTTTGGTAGAGGTGATGAGGTAATTAAGGCCACAGGAAGATTAATACTGAATATTGTAAAGATCAGAGAACCCAACAAGTCATTTGTGGGCCACATAGGTGGGGATGATTTTGTATTTATTATGAACCCAGGCCTGATAGCAGATGCATCCCAGGCTATAATACATGCCTTTGATGAGATAATACCAACCTTTTATGATATTGAGGACAGGGAAAAGGGGGTTATAGAGTCTATAGACAGACAGGGGAACAAGAGGTTGTTTTCTTTTATGACTCTATCCATAGGAATAACACACAATAAACATACCCAATTCTCTCATTATGGCGAGATAAAAGAGATTGCCTCAAGGATGAAAAGCTATGCAAAGAGATTTAAGGGTAGTTGCTTTAAGGTTGATGAAAGACGCAACCAACAAAAATAGAAACCCTTTAGATAAAAATCAACAGCAGGGGTAATATTGAAATGGATAAAACTTTAATCGATTCTATCATAATAAATATCAAAGATAACACTGAGTTAGATAATAATATTGACCTATTCTTTAAACTTTCTCCAGAAGAGAAAGTAATATTATTGAATAAAATTTCAAAATCGAAAACCCGTGAAACAGGCAGTTTTCTCAATCTTATTTACGAAAGGGAAGGCAGAAAAGATATACAAAAGCTCATAAGAAAGACTATCCACATCTTAAAAACTGCAGGGGTTGGGATAGATGAGCCTGTAAAAAAAGGGGAGTCAGCCCTTAGAAAAATAGAGGTATCAAGGTCTAACATTGGATACATAACAAATTATGATGATGATAATGTCATGGTTGCCCTAATTGCTCTTCACATAAGAAGGAATGACTATCTTCTTGTGGATGCAACCATACAATTTTCTGCAGGATTAACCGATCTTGTCACAATCGTGATAAAGAAATCAGAATTTGACGATTTCATAACCGGTTCTATACAAAACATGTCAGAACATCTTGTTGTGACAGAGGTTTCTCCTAAATACGCCTATTATGTAATAAATGAGGCATCCTCTAGGTCAGGAAAATATAGGGATACCGTAAAAGAATTGAATAAATTTATCAACAATCTTAACTATGATATTGAAAAACCAGAAGATATTTATAGGCTACCTGTCCCTGATTCCGTTAAGCCTGCCAGTACTGAAGATATCTTTGAGCACAACTTTTTTAAATCATTTATTTTCGAGTGGGAGGACTTAGAGGAAGACCGGGACAGATATAATAATATAGTCGAACCGTCCATTGTCCTGCCTCCATACCTGATAGAAGAAAATATACAGAGATTTGTCGATGAGCTTTTTGAATCACAAAAAATTAAAAAACTCCTCCCCATTTTAAAGAGGACGCTAGAGGATTATGCCCTAATCTTTCATTGTTGCAAGGAATATGAATGCTACAGGGGTTTGATTGAAAATCTCAAAGATGAATATGGTATAAAAAATATGACCACATACCTATTAGAAAGGGCATTAAAATCAAAATATGAAGGAAATGAAGAGGAAGAGAAACAAAATAGACTTATTATAAACCCCTATGAAGAAAGGTGATCTCAAGGATAGTTTTTTTAAAAAGGCAAAAAAAGAAGGTTATAGGGCAAGAAGTATATATAAACTTAAAGAGATACAGGAAAGATACGGGCTGATAGATAAAGGTGATTATATTCTGGATCTCGGGTGTTCCCCTGGCAGTTTTCTCCAGTTTATGTCAGATACTGTTGGCGAAAAAGGTTGGGTTCTTGGTATAGACATCCTACCTACCCCATATCTCAATAAGATAAATATCAAGACCATACAGGCTGATATAAAAAATGTGGATATAAAAAATATACTGGCTGAACATTCAATGGGTTTTTTTGATGTTGTCACGTGTGATATAGCACCCAACCTAACTGGTATACGAGAGACAGATGATAAAAATATCTATGAACTCTACGAGGCAGTGAGAAATATCGTTCAGATTTCTTTAAAAAAAGGGGGTGATTTTATCTTTAAATCCTTTTTTACTGATACCTTTAAGCCTATCAATACAGAGCTCAAAACAATGTTCAAAAAAGTTATCATCTACAAACCCAGGGCATCGAGGACATCAAGTCCTGAGGTTTATCTCATATGCCAGGGTAAAATCCAAGGTCCCTGATCATCTCTATATCTGATTCAGCATTTCTTCCAGGCGTGGTAAGATAGTTGCCTGTCATTAATGAGTTACAGCCTGCAACAATTGCAAGGGGCAACAACTGCCTTAAATTTTTTTCCTTTCCGCCACAGACCTTTATATCCTTATCGGGGAGTATAAACCTGAAGATAGCAAGGGTAATAAGAACCTCCATGGGCGATAAAAGGGGCTGATCTTCAAGGGGTGTGCCTTTTATGGGGTTTAAGATATTAACAGGCACAGAATCAACATCCAGTTCCTTGATAGTAAATGCCATCTCTATGCGCTGTGCCATGGTCTCGCCAAGGCCTATTATACCACCGCAACAGGTAGTCAATCCTGCCTTCTTTGCATTCCTTATTGTTTCTATGTCATCGTCATATCGATGGGTTGTGCAAATATTATCAAAGTTGCTCCTTGCTGTCTCAAGGTTGTGGTGATACCTGAAAAGGCCTGCATCCCTTAATCTTTCTGCCCTTGATGCATCCAGCATACCCAGTGAACCACAGGGCTTTATGCCAATAGCATTTATACCTTTTATTGCCTCCTCTATGGTCTCCCATTCATCCTCTGTATCAATCTGTGTCCCACTGGTAACTATCCCGAACATGCTAGCACCCTGCCCTTTCGCAATCTCTGCCTTTTTTATCAATTCATCCGCAGACAGAAGAGGGTATACATCAGCCTCTGTCCTATGGTAGCTTGACTGGGCGCAGAATCTACAGTCTTCAGGACACAATCCAGATTTAGCATTGACAATAGAACAGAAGGAGATATTTTTTCCTTTAAAAAATTCCATAATCTCTGATGCGCAGGCAAAAAGCGTAAAAGGCCTGTTGAGCCCTGCACTATATAATCTCATGGCATCATCACAGTCAATGCCCTTTTGTTTGATAGCCTTCTCCTTTAATGCCTCAATACCGTTGTCCATAAAAAAGCCTCCCATGCTGTATGTTTTATTAATTAGACAAATAAAAAATATCCGTTGTCAACTAATTTTATTATAACGTTAACAAATTAGGATAATTAAAAAATTGAACCTGTGGTGTATGTTTCTGGGTACTGTAAACTCTTTTGTGTAAATTCATTTAAGGGATGAAAAAAGGATGTACCTCCTATAAAATAAGTGATCCAACAATATCACATAATTTAAAAAGGAGGAACATCCATGGAACTAAAAGTGAG
>Ga0067045_1030232_pt1 | contig 16110 bp, 20 predicted proteins | sample TerdegcTABiofilm_FD_59184 | JGI IMG/M metagenome (GOLD analysis project Ga0067045, IMG submission 59184) | Combined Assembly of (Gp0054472, Gp0054536) Wastewater bioreactor microbial communities from Singapore -Terephthalate degrading...
GAAGGCATTTTATGCAGCTTCGGATATGGAATATTTCAAGGCCCTTGATTATATGAATGATATAATCTCCCGTTTATGCACTGCCCAGGACACCATAGAAGGGATAAATGCATTTATTGAAAAAAGAGAGTCAAATTGGAAGGAGATGTAGTGGCTGTCTTATCCTGCCTTTTTGAAACACATGCATTGATCTTGGTCTGATTTTGATTTTGGCTCATCCACAAAGTTTTAGTTTCCATCTTTTTGGCATGAAGTTCATGCTAAATCAAGGTGATTTTTTTAAGATGAGCCTGCTAAGGTTATTTCCATATGGCAAAAAACACGTCTTTATAAGGAAAGCAAACCCCGCCCAGACTCAAAAAGCGGGGTTTATCCCACATCCATTACCTCCGCCAACCTGCCCAAACAGGAACACCTGCGCTGTCCCTCAAAACAAGAACACTTTCTCCTTTCTTTACTTCTGCCGCCATAATTGCAGGTTTTCCAGCGAATACCGCGCGGACTCCCTTAACTTCAATCGTGTCGCCCTTTTCTATCTTTATATCGAGTCTTCCTATATACCAATCAGGACCAAGATGAACGGGGATGGTTTCCTTTTCGGTCTTTAAAGTCAAGACAATGGCATAATTCATGCCTTTCATGGGTACTGCCTGCGTTACCGCCTCAACAATGCCGGATAACGTCTCTGTCTTTGTCGGTTCATACATCCTGTTGTAAGGCGTTCCCGGCCCCCAGCCGCCGCTTCCCCGCCATTTGAATGCGCCTTTCTGGGCGAATGACTCGGCAGCAAGACCAAGCGTTACAATAGAAATCACCGCTAAAACAACTAACATTTTTTTCATAACCTTTCTCCTTTCTTTGTTTTTTTTATGAGCCTTTATTCTTTTATTTTATATCAATTTATCATAAATTAATATAAGCATGGTGCTTATCGCTATTGACCTTAGCCCTTCATCATCCCATAAACATCTAAAAAACTGATCTTTTCTGTAGTTTTTATAGGGAAAATAGTTCACCAGCAAAAACAAAAAAGCCAAGGCCCAAGAAAAGAAAAACAATAATCAGAATGAGTAGCCATCGTCTCACAGGCATGGCAAGAACATTGCAAATTATGTCCGATCTTTCCTCTTTTGACCCTATTGTTTCCATGTATGTCATCCTCGCCATTATTATCAGGATACGGCGGGGTTTAAACCGCCATATCCTGATATCGGTTTGCTACCAGCGGCCCATGTGTCCGGCCATCCTGCCTTTGCCATAACCTCTGCCGTAGTTGTATGTTGACAACCGTGCCTGTTGTTCTAGTGTGAGCACCTTTCTTATCTCAAATCCTGCATTTGTAGTCTTTTCCTGGATCTTGGAGTTAAGGTTTAAAATTTCCTTCTGAAGGGCATTTATCTTTGCCTGATCAGGATTCTGGGATAACCAGGCAGCTCTAAGTTCTATCTTTTTTGATAAGAGCTCCTGTTGAAGTGGAGCAATATCTTTGAGTGTTGCCTGCTGAATTGAATGGATCTTTGCAGTCTGTTCAGGGGTTATATTTGATACAGGAGGAATGCCATATCCGGCGCCATAACCCATATTGCGTCCATATCCTGGGCCAGCTAATGCCGCTTGTGCCACCACGATAACTGTCAATACCGCTATCATTCCGATTAATATATTCTTTTTCATGTTTTTCACCTCCTTTCAATTTAAATTTATTTCACAGGTTTTACTCAAACTTATGTCTCCATCATATTCTATATGGTATTGAGTAGCCACACACATATTAAAGCAATATCTGTGCCATAAATAGCTTATGGAGCTGGATAATTAAATTGTTAATTATTTCATTATGTTACAATATGAAGATTAACAATAAAACAGAATTGACTTCGACAATCATTGCCATAAAGAAGGTTTTATTCGACATTTATGTCGAATTATGGAATTATTCTAAGTCAACCAGGATAGATATAGGTTCAATTTATGCCAATTTGTGTCCGAAGGTTCTGGACAATGTTCATGGTCAAGACCGCCTTCTGCCATCTGTACAGCAAAGAGCATACAGGTGTCTCTACCACATCTTTTGCAATTAGTCTTTGGGAGAAGCTTTAGTATTTCTATGATTTGTGATTTTTTTCTGCGTGTAAATTTGGGGTTATGCCTTCGCGTTTTTCCCATACCTCGTTAATTTCATCCTTAAGCCAAGATATAAACACTTGGCCTCTGCTTCATCCTCAAGGTCATTTATGGCAATCTCTTTTTCTCCTACCTTAATGATTTTGCCATAATGAAAAAACATTACTGTGGGCTGATCAGTGTAGAGTTCCGTACCTCACAGCATTTCATGCAGATACGGCAGAACATCTAATATATCCTCATTGAATTGGGCTATGCATTGCAAATTTAGAGCTCGAATTGCACTTTGGCCTTGACATCTTTTTTATGTATCCAGTAAACAGTATTAGATGTGCTCCCATTTAAGGATGCTTCTGATGCCGTTGTCAGACTTTTCCATGAATTTGTTAACAAGCTTACCCTCGCTGAAGCTCAAAACACTATACTTCCGGTATTTAACCACTTTGCTCTGGGCAGCTAAAATCTCTTCACGAGAAATGCCCGCAACGATTGCAATGACCTTGCTAAGATTAAAAGGGTTTTTCTGCACAACAATGCGGAACCCTGTATCCAACGGCGGCGTTTCTATCTTTAGTCTCTTTAGTAAAGGGTTATCCAGTCCAACGACAAGCAGGGAAGCAGAAGCCAGATCTTCGTCTTTCAGGCGCTGAGAAGAACGCTGCTGGCATTGTCTGCGGAAATCTGGCTGCATCTCCATCTTTTTACGCTTCGAAGCTATGTTGTCTTTATCCTTATCCCATTTACGAAACTTCTGATCATCTCTTTTTTTCTTACCTTGGTATTGCCTTGCCTTAGGTTCTTGATCAGGTATTTTATCAGATTTGATAAGTAATGATGTCCTTTCTGCACTGCGACGTCCGTATTTACGAGTAATGTCTGGTCTGCCTTTCATAAACTGTAAAATAGAGCCGTTTTCTCCAAAGGCAGCAATAAGTTCAGTGTATAGACTGCTCATCGAAGCAGGCGTAACTATGATGGATTTCTCATCGGTGATCAATCTCTCCACGGTCGGTGGTGTTTCATTAATCGATAATCTTCTGAAAACGTCATATTCCTCGTCAATGGCAATTTCTTTCGGCGGTTTGTCAAATAAAAACGAAAAAGATGATTTTGTTTCGGCAACCTCTATATGTTTGGTTTGTTTTTCACCTTCAAAATAGAACGTAACAGGTATAGATAAATGGAATGTTTTCTTTTTTTGCAGAATTGACAATGTAATTTCATAGCCTTGTGTTTTCCTGTTCATTTGAATATCGGTTATATCCAGGTCGGCAATGCCTGTGTTATATACCCACTGTTGAAAGAAGAACGAAAGGTTTTGCCCGGTTGTGGCTTCAAATGCCCTTTGTATATCCTCCCACGAAGCTATTCTAAAGGAATGTTCTTTGACAAAATTTCGAATAGTGTCATAGAAGGTCTTGTCTCCGTACCTCTTGCGCAGCATATGGTATATCATGGCTGACTTTCCATAACCGATTGAACGAGAGGCATAGTTAAAGCGCTCTGTAAATTTATTCAAGGGAAATTCATTGTTATCTCGCACGTAATTCTCGTAGCCGATAAGTATTCTTTTACGGCAGTTCAGCGCTTTATTGTCAGCTTCTTCCTGCAGGTGGTCGGCAAAATATATGGTCAGCCCCTCATGCCAGTTGCCCTTTTCGTAATCAGCAAAAACAGAATTGCCGAACCACTGGTGGACCATCTCATGATGCAGTGGTGTTTCTTTATTAATCCCTTCTTTTATGTAATCTGCTGTCATAAGGATAAAGGTAGGCACAGAAAAGGCTGAAGGAAGCGAATTTTCCACGATGGAAAACCTGCGGTAAGGGTATTTTCCGATGAGCGACTGATACATCTTCAGATAACGCTTCGCTTCATCTATAAAGGCTTTTGCCTGGCCTGCATGGTCGCTGAAAAAGTAGGTATAGATATCAATCCCGTCCTGAACATCTTTGGACACCACAAAATGTTTAGAGGCAACTATGGTGATCGCATCACTGTATGGCTTATCAAGCCTTGAAATCAACACAGCCTTATTGCTATGCTGCTGCATTTCAACGCTGTCACCCTCTGAAATTGCCACGAATCCTTTTGGAAGAATTGCGCGAACCTCATATGTGTTAAAACCATCCACCACAGGGTACCAATTGGTCTTGAGGACAATCTCCTTTTCGTTGATAATATTGTCTTCTGAATTTTCAATGGTAATTTCGTATTTCAGTTGAATAGGGCCTTCATAACGAACAACAAAAGGATCTTCGCCCTTGTCTTTACCAATATCTCTTTTCGATCCCGGACTATGGAATTCCTTTAACCTGGCGCCGTTTCTGTAAATGGTCAGTTCACGGCCTTTATCGGCCAGAATATCCATAGTGCCCGTAATCTTTTTTGTTAAATGATTTACTTCAATGGAGAGGCGGCAGTGGGTAGTCTTACCCTCGGAACTATCCGATGCCACTGCAATCTCAACAGAGGTGGAAACTATACCTAACATAAAAACGATAAGGAGGACCAAGGCAATTATATATCTACCGTTCATTGTCTATACCTTTGGATGCTTCTTTGTTTTTTCAAAGGGCTTGACACCTTCCTGGAGCCCTCTCCATGTCCTGTATTGAAGGGACCCGTTTGGACATGCCTCAAGGCAGCGTGAGCAGGAGAAACAATCTACTTTTATAGCCTTACCTTCATAGATATCTTTGGCGGCGTTGGTAGGACAGGCCCGAACACATTTACCGCAATTGATACACGTTGCACGATTTACCCTGACCCGAAAGATGCTTAAATCCTGAATTAACCAACTAAGGAACCCAAAGGGACAGATCCACTGACAGTAACCCCGGTAAAAAAAGATTGAGGCGGCAAGGATAACGGCTATGATGATGGGAGACGTCATTCGGAAGTCCCATTCAAAGATTTTGAAAGGGTTAAAATAACGATAGATTGACTGGTCCTTGAATCCGGGTATCCAACCAAAAAGAAAAACTAAAAAAATGGCAAACAGAATAGTTCGCATAACGTTGCTTAACCAAAAAGGCATACGTTTCTTCTTTATTCCAGTGAATACAGGAAGGTGATATAGCAACTCCTGAAGTGCGCCAACAGGACATCCCCAGCCACATATAAGCTTGACTCCAACCACGGTCATCAGGATGAAGGACCCAAAAACTGTAATTGTATCGATAATGCCATGGCGTCCCATTACCAATGCTTGAAAAAATTGAACAACCCCCCGCATTGGTTCGGTCTGTGATCTGAAAAGGATGCCAAATATCAACAGTACAAGTACCAGGACTACCAGACGGACGTTTCTGTCTATCCGGTTTCTGCAGAGAAGAACAAGCATGACGATACAAAACAAAAAATGCAGCCCAAGGATCAACGAAACGGGAAAGGTCTGTTTATGGTCCTCATGTTTGCTTTCCCTCTCAGAGGGTGCGCTTCCGGTTGCAAAAGTTGCCCCGGTTTCGGCCGTGGCCTTTCCAGACCTGTATTCCTTGACAAGCGCGCGAACGGATTCAATCTCAAAACCGTGCCGTTCCTTCAAATCTTTAAGAGGTATGTGCAAAGATGTTTCCCTCGGCATATTCAATCGTTCAATAAGAAAGGCTGGCGGCACCAGATAATCCTTTTCTATCTCCCTAAGGGTAGTCCTTCCGCGAATCGCTTCCGTAGAAACATCTCCTTGTCCGTCAACGTTAGCAACTACCATACTGGATGACATCAAAATAATAAAAACCAGGGCAGGCATGACTATCCAGAGAAAAAAACGATTTAGATCGAATCCTTTTAAAGGTATGCTCATTTTTACTATCGCACCTCTTCAAAACAAATTAAACGGGTGCGCCCTGATCAGGCCCGATTCGCTTTTAACACTATAATATTGCAAGAATTAATTCAAGAATATTTTTTTAGGCCTTTGCACGTCGACCTTGACGCCCTTTTTTGCCACTATCAGTTTTTCTCCTTTAAAAGTGTAATCGAAAAATTCCAACGGCTTTGGGGGCGGGCCGGCTATATTCTTGCCATTCTCGTCAAACCATCCCTGATGGCAGGGGCAGTAAAACCTTCTGTCTTCGGGTTTATACGTAATATTTCATTCCATGTACGTGCAGACACCTTTTAAGGCATGGGTGGTATAGTCAGCCTTTTTGTAGAAAAAACCTACCTGGCCGCCCCAGGCAAAAGGTTTTACTGAGTTTGTCGGTATGTCGACGAAATCCTTCGCATTGAGAACAACGAAGTCCGGTTCTTTCCCGAGCGTCGGGAAGACAAATTTCATATGAGCCAGCCGCCTAAGAGGGTATTCAGAAATGTTCTTCTCGTTACGAGCGAAAAAGTGAGTTTCATGGCAAGCCCCTGATATCATTTATAATAATACAAAATGCGCTCAGACTGAGTTTTCTTTTACAGCCTTCTCCAGAAAATGTTTTATATGCTCCTTATCCCAAATATGCCCCTCGCATAAAATATGGCCGTTAACAATCAGGGCCGGTGTACACACAATGTCATGCTTTTCGAATTCAAGAATTTCTTTAAGCTCTTCTATCACTTCCAGCCTGCATTCACAGCCCAGTTCTTTCAACGCATCCAAAACATTTTTTAGGAGACGCCTCTGGAGGGCGTTTTCTTGTCCCACGACCTGGATTTTCATATTCATCACCCCCTTCACTATATTTTATATCATATTGTTATGCCAAAGAAGATCAGAATATACTTGAGAGATACGTAGAGAAAGAGGATCCCAAACAACGCCTTCAGGACATTGGGCTTGAACTTTGCAACCAGCTTTGCCCCAAATATCGCACCGACCAGCGCACCTATTCCCAGTGTAATTGCTGAGGGGAAATCAACCACGCCCTGGTAAATCTTAAAAGCAGCCCCGATCAACGCCATCCAGACAAAAGCGGCCATGGATGTACCTATGGCAAGCTTGACAGGCGCTTTGATGAAATAAATATATGAAGGGACGAGAGCATATCCACCTCCTAAGCCGATTATGCCGGTCAATATCCCTATTGCTGAGCCCAAAATGGTTTTTGACAGAGGTTTTCCAGGAATCGTCGGTGACTGTTCGGGCATCTTTGATCCGAATATCCCTTCATAGAGCATCCTGAGAGAGACAATGATAAAGGCGATCCCAAGGATCAGGTCGATGATCGGACCATGGCTCTTTATGTAGCCGAAGATGATAGATCCGATAATAACGCCCAGGATGCCGCTGTATCCGGTGAGAAAGGCTGTTTCCTTGTCGACGTTCTTCATTCTGTAGTGCTGGATAGCCCCTGAAGCGGCAGTGAATACCACGGCAGTGAGCGTGGTGCCCACGGCGATCGCCGGGTCAAAATGAAAGTAGAAGCGAATCACGGGCATTATCAACGCGCATCCGCCTGTTCCAAGCAGTCCTCCAACTATGCCTGCAAAAAAACCCGTAATGAGATAAACGATATAAATCATAGCGTGCCTCCTATTGAAAATATTTAACCTTTATTTTCTTCAATTTCAGAAAAATTTATCTGTTTAAACACCCCATACTTTTGTTCAGCACCCATCTCTTTTCCCCATTTTTCTGATTTGTTTTGAAGATATATCTTCTTTCTCTGATTCGTTTGACAGGAAATCTGAAAGGGCCTCCATCGCTTCGCCCATCACGTTCTCAATGACGCGGATATCCTTTTGTCTCAACCATTCCCTCGTTGCCTCATCAATCCCTCCGCATATTATCGTCTCTATGCCGAGCGTTATGAGCTTTCTTCTCTTCTCGGTCAACGAAAGTTTGGAAAGGTTTAATATCGTTGTCGAATATACCTTGTTGCCATGTGTAAGGATCACGAACAACTCAGGCGCGGTTGAGTAATGCGGCGAAACACGCTTCCCAAATAGTGGAATCGCTATCTTCATTGCTTTATCTTCTCTCACTGCTTAAGCAATCTTCGTGCCAGGAACCGTATTAAGGGGGATTGTTAAAATACCATTGAAAAACAGTATGTTAGGGATATAAGAGAGAAAGTATGTGAGAGAAAGTAGTCTGTTTATGAAACTGTTTCAATATGCATGTTTTATAATGAAACATTGAGCAAAACGGCGGGGTTGATCAATTAAGACCGTATCTCTTCATCTTCCGCCAGAGTGTTGAACGTCCGATACCGAGCTCGCGGGCGGCAATGACCTTGTTGCCGCCGCACCTCTTAAGGGCCTCACGGATGACAACCGTCTCTGAGTATTCCAGCGGCTTTTGGACAGAAACAGTGGAATTACGTTTATCGTTTTTTCTTGAAAAATCAAGGGGGAGATGCTTTGTCTCAATAATGCTCCCCCTGCAAAGTACATAGCTATGCTCCAATATATTTTCAAGCTCTCTGATATTGCCAGGGAAATGATAATTCATCAAAAAACTCATGACTTCATCAGAGACCCCGCGAATATTTTTTTCTTTTAAGGCGTTGAGCCTTGCGATAAAATGCTCAACTAAAAGCGGAATATCCTCTTTCCGCTCGCACAATGGAGGGAGGTCGATTTTTATTACATTCAGCCGATAATACAAATCCTCTCGAAATTTTCCTTCCTGAACCAATTTTTCAAGATCCTGGTTGCTGGCTGCAAGAATACGAACATCAACTTTGACAGGCGTTGTCCCACCGAGAGGGACAAATTCCTTTTCTTCAAGAACCCGAAGGAGCTTTATCTGCATGACAGATGATGTGTTGCCTATTTCGTCGAGAAAAAGAGTACCCTTATCCGCTAAGGAAAACCTGCCCTGCTTGTCTTTTTTGGCGTCCGTAAAAGCCCCCTTCACATACCCAAAAAATTCTGATTCGAGGAGCGTATCGGGAATCGCCCCGCAATTGACCTTGATGAGCGGTTTGCCTTTCCTCGGGCTTAATTCGTGTATCATATTGGCAAGAACTTCTTTTCCTGTTCCACTTTGCCCCTGTATCAGAACAGTGCAATCACTCTCTGCAACATCAGGAAGGATCTCAAAGATCTCCTGCATCCGGTGGTTTTTGCTTATAATATCGCCCAGGCGGTATTTGCCAGAAAGCGTTTGTCTTAATGTTTCCACAATTGTAACATCCCTGAATACTTCAACAGCGCCTATTATTTCCCCCTGGTCGTCTTTAAGCAGATCAGCGGTAAGCTTTATATATATCTGTCGGCCAGATTTATTGATAATAACGGCAGCCCTGTCGTAAACCGGCTCTTTTGTAGTAATGGCGATCTCGAGAGGGCAATCAACCTGGCATACATTTGATCGAAATATATCAAAACAATATTGTCCGATGGCCTCATCAGAGGTAAATCCCGTGATCGATTCGGCAGCGCTGTTGAGAAAGGTGATCTTCTTTTCAAGATCGATTGTAAAAACGCCTTCGCTGATACTTTTCAGGATAGAACAACAAGGTTTTCCCGGTTTGAATGCGTTCCTGCATGACAAAAATGAATCTGTAACAACTGATTCTGAATTTTTGAGGTTTCGAGGAACGGATTTTTTCATTTAACATCCCATTATTCTTTGATTTCGTTCTCTAAAATTTTGAGGCGTTGCTCTATTTCTTTTAATTTCCTCATAATAAAGAATACATCGAAAAAACCTTCATTGTCTACAGGTGCGCCAAGACGATTGGCATATCCGAACCAGGAAGAATCATATATTCCTACAGAGCGAAAGCCAAGATCTTCCAGTATTATTGCAGTAACGCAGGCGCGCGGGCCTGTCTGGCAGTAAATAATAGTTTTTTTATTTGGATCAAGCTGATTGTAAATTTTTTTTAGCTCCTCGAGAGGCTTAAGGGATAAACCCCATTGTATTTTTGTTTTATCTTTGCTTTTATAGAGTATGTATGGGTCAACCCAATTCATTTCATATGGAATATTAATGGAACCTGGGATATTGCCGCCCCTTATGGCCCTTATATCTTCTCCAATATATTCCCTTTGAGTGCGAACGTCAAGGATTTGGATATCTGTTTTTCCAAGGTTCCTTAAAATATAATCGGTGGAAACAATAAAGTCTGGTTTTGGATTGACTTTTAAGGGGAGCTTAACCGGTGGTAAAGATATTGGATGAGTGGATATTGTCTTACCCGAAGAGATCCAGTCATCTATTCCTCCATGATAAACCTTTACATTTTCATAACCGACAAATTTAAGGGTTACAGCAACGAAATAAAGGGCATACACTCGCTTTTTCTCCGTATATTACAATCTCTTTTGAAGGATCTATCCCCCATTCCGACAAATATCGATGTATTTGATCAGTGGGAATATAGTCGAATATTCTCGGCGACCTTAAAATAAGACATATCTTTTTATTTTCTTTACCAATGTTTATTGCGCAGGGGATATGCCCTTTTGAATAAGCCTGGAAATCGCGGACATCCCATAAAATGGCATTACGGTTACATTTCTCTGAAACCTCTTCGGTGGTTAATATTTGCTTGCCGTATCCTGAACCGGTGGCAAATAAAAGCATCAAAATAATTAATAAAAAAATATAAAATCTTCTTTTCATATTTTCCCCCAAAAATGTTTCGATTTATATCCAAATATTTTATGGCTTTCCTTTTGTGGTTTTGCTAAACAATTGATAAAAAGTAACAGCGGTCAACATCTGGAAGGCAAAACCCACTGCCACCGGTAACATCTCCAACCCTTTAAAACTCATTGCTGCTATACCGATGGCGATGGGAAGATTTTTCATCCCTGAGGAGTAGGTAATCGCTATGTTCTTCCCCCTGGGAAACAATTTAAGGCTTATTGTATAGGCCACCAGAAATAGAACGGGAAAGATCAGTATTGTAGATATAACCAAAGGCACTATCAGCCTGATGTTTTTCATGATCGGAGCCATATTGATGTTAATCGCCATGAACATCAACAACACAGCCATTGTAGCCGAGATAGCCGGCATAAGGGGGAGATATTTTTGAACATTCATTTGTCTATCTAAGAGTTCCCTTAAGACAATACCTGCAATCACCGGGAAAAGTACGGTCTGCATCAATTGCAGAAACATACCCCATGTGTTTACTGTGACAAATGTGCCGGCAAATAGCGCCATTAGTAAAGGTATGAGGAACGGGGCAATAATCATAGTAGCTGCGTTGATTACTGTTGCCAATGGAACATCTCCTTTGAGAAGGCCTGCCCAGACCAAAGCCATACCCGCACAAGGAACAACACCGATAAGTATGAGCCCTGTGGCAAGGTCAGTTTGAGAAGACAGAAAGAGCCGTGCTAAAAACCAGCAAAGAAATGGGGCAAGAAGGAAGTTCAACGCAAGTCCAAAGAAAAAACCTTTCAAGTCTCTTAACGCTTGTCCCAGACTTTTGAAGGTAATGGTAAAACCCATGGCAACTATCATAATAATAATAAGAGGTGTATTAAACTGCCGGATAGCCTCACCCGGGCAAGAAGTGAAAAATCCGCATATCACCCCCAGAACAAGGGTCATAATAATTATGTAGGTATATTTCTCTCTGACAAATTTTGCATAGTTCATTATTGTCTTCATCTGGCACCAAATTTGGGTATACAGCTACTTTGCCTTCTCTACGAGATACTCCATCCCCTCTATGGCTGTGGCAAAGGTAGTCGATGCGAGGGCAAAACGTGTAGTAAGGATGGCTTCAGCGATCTCTTCCTTTGTCACGCCGGCACGATGGGCAAGCTTGATAAAGGTCTCTGTGCATAGATGGCACCCAACCGCCGCAGATGCGGCTATCATGATAAGGTGCTTGTATTTCGGCGGGATGTTCGGGAGGTCCATGACAAACTTTCTCTCCTGAGCCTGCTTTGGAATCCATTCCGGGATTAGTTTCGACATGAGCACCATGGGTTTTGGCTCTTCGCCAAGTCCTTGCTCCATCATCTTCAGGATCTCTTCAATACTTTTCTGTTTCTCTTCCATGATATATTCCTCCTTATTTTTATTTACCCACTAATAGAAATTTCCCCTTCTTGACGGCAATGATCTCTCCTGCGATGCTTATCGCTATCTCTTCGGGTGCCTCCGCACCGATATCGAGTCCTACGGGGCTTCTTATGGCAGAAAATGCCGCATCAGGGATCCCTTCCTCCTTCAGCTCTTTAATAATACTCTCCATCTTTCTTTTGCTTCCTATCATCCCGATATATCTGAAATCTTTTTTGAGAAGCTGCCTAAGTATCGCCTTGTCCCTCGAAAATCCTCTCGAAAGGACAACAATATACGTATTATTGTCAGATGGGAGCCTGCTGGCAAATACCTCCATGTCTTCCATGCGCACATCCTCTATATCAGGAAAATATTCTTCCTTGAGAAAGTCGGGAGAGTCATCCACCACGAAAACCTGAAAACCTATCTTTTTCATCATCGGCGCTAAGGACCGGGTAATATGCCCGGCCCCGAAGATAATGAGCTTCTCTGGGGGAAGCAGAGGTTCGATGTAAACCTCTACTGTCCCCCCGCACATCATATCGAGTTTGCCCTTCTCCATATCAAGAACAAAAGAGGCAATCCTTGGCGTCCCCTGTCCAATAGCCGCTATGGCTTCTTGGATGATATTGTTTTCCAGGTCGCCACCTCCAAGGGTTCCAAAGATCTCCCCATCTTTCAGGATCACCATCTTGGTGCCTGGCTTCCTTGGCACAGACCCTTGAGTTCTTATTACTATCGCCAATGCAGCAGGCGTGCCAGCCCTCTTGACCTCGGCAAGCTTTTCAAAGATATTTTCCATTATACACCCCTAAATTTTTTTTCACATTCACTTTTTTTGAAAATACATTTTTTATTATAAAACATAAAAATATTAAAACAATTGAATTAGGCCTTATCCAAAATGCTTATCTCTCCTATTATAAGCTTCTTTTCCCTTGCCATTTTTCCCACAAGGAATAAGGCACTCTCCTCAGAGATTTTGAGCTTTGTGGCTATATCAGAGGGTTTTACCTTTCCCTTTTCTTTAACAAAGGCTATGATCTCATCCTCTACTGCCCTTGTCCATTCTTCAAAAAGTGCCCTAATCTCAGGAGTGGCATAGGATGTTGCCTTAGCGGACTCGCTCATTGAACCCATCATCTGTTCCATCATCTTCATGCACATCTCCGGCATACTACCTGTTCCCTTCATCATGTTCTGCATCATCTCAGACATCATGCCCATACCCATACCCATTTTTACCTCATCGTTTTTCATGACATCTCCTCCTTTATTTACTTTTTTATTCCCATCCATTGGCGCATAAAGCGCATGGGAGGGAAGACAATGCCTTGATCTTCATCTTTATTGTCTTCTTTTATCTTTACCCCACCCAAGGCCTTAAGCACATCAATTAGGGATGGCTCTGTAAGGCTGTAATATATAAATGGACCTTTTCGTTCCGTTGAAAGTAATCCGCTTAGTCTCAATGGCCGCAAATGGAAAGAAACAAGCGTTTGAGACAGTCCTGTCCCTTCCATGATTTCTGATACGGATTTTTTGTCTTTCCCGATAGTCGATATGATCCGTAAACGGTTTGGATCATTTAAAAGTTTGAATAGTCTTGACAGAATCTTTATTGTAGCATCATCAATCATATTAGTATCTCCTTATATGAGTTATTACTAATATTAACAACAGAAACCGATTTTGTCAAGACTATATCTTTGCAACAAGAAATTTTTTTGCAAGCTTTTTGAGGTTATATCTACTTTATTTCTTTTCGAAGCTGTGTTTCTGAGAAGGCTTATACGAAGCCTCAAAGAACGGCACTCAGTGTCCCCTCGTTTCCTTGTCAAGCTTAGGCTTCAGGCATTCCTTGAGAAAAAGCATCGCTTCCTTGCTGTCTTCATCAACGAGGATCCTTGTGAGGCGAAGGGCCTCTTCAGGGGAAAGTTTAATAACCACCTCTTTTATTATCATCTCTTCTCCTATATGCGGGCTGAAGCTCGGCATAACACGGATAGCAGTAAACATGACTAAACTATTCGGGCAAGCCAATTGTCTGGCCCTCATTCATCCATTTGTTAAGCTGTAGAGGGCAATCTGAACATGTAGATCGCCCAACCAAGCGTGTCTCGCCCCCAACGTAGATATGTCTCTTTAGCTTTCTCCACTCGCTCTACCACCTCAGCCAAGTCAGAATCATCTGGATGGGTGCGGGAGTACTCGGCAGTAGCGTACCATTGAAGGCCTTCGTATCTGTCCCAGTCATCTTTGTTGCTTACTATAGTGTGAACGAGCTCCATCCCCATCTGTTCTCCGGCTTCTACATTCGAGAAGTGGCTCCCGAAGTCCTTGCGTGCGCACCCGGATGCCTTTAAATAATCCTCTGACGGCTCCTGCTGCCAGTATGGCTCTCCTGCGATCACCCATCCGCCAGGCCTCACCATGCCCATGAGGGCTTCGAGAGTATTGGTATACCCCCCGAAAATCCAACTGGCACCAATACACGACGCCAGATCTAAGCTGTGTGGCTCGTCTGGCTTGAAATCCGCACCATCCATCTGAGCGAAGATGATGTCAGTATTCGGTGCACGCGCCTTTAGCCTTCTCTCTGCGTCTGCTATGAAGAAAGGAGAAATGTCGATGCCCATGCCACGAATGCCATAGGCTTCCCCTAAGCGAATAAGGAACTCTCCCTTACCACATGCAATGTCAACTACCTGCGCCTTAGTCGGGAGGCGCAGAAGCTCCACGAGACGGGTCAGTTTTTCCTCGCTCATGGGATTGCACACCACATGCTCACTGTGGGTGATGTCGTAGAACTTCCATGTGTCCATTATTTTCAATCCTTTGACGACCTAACGCCATAGCTCGCTTGAAGCAAAGGAGCATAGCGTAATTGCCAGTCCGAGTTGATGCGATTATTAAAGCTTTCAATCATCTGTAACAATCCAATACCGTAGAGATAAAAAGTTCATCATTTAAAACCGTTTGAAAATCTCGTATCATACTTTAGATATTGTTGCTTGTCAAGTTTAGTCCAATTAACCACCTTTCAATAAGGACGATCAGGGTGGCTAATTGTTGTGTCTTTAGAAATATTTTGCAATATCAACCTGTCAATCAATGGGTGTGCAACCTTAGAAAGGTTGCTATCACCATTATGAACGACAGCCATAGTTTTGATATAAACAGCTATAATTTTGCGGCACGCCCTTAAGTGCATATAACATTCCTGCTTACCCATGCTTAAATTATGGCATCACACCATTTAGCATGCAATTTATCAAAATCTTCTTCGGAAATGCGTTTGTCTTCATTTTCCCTAAAAAACTCCACAGGACCTGAATTCTCAAGTGACTCTTAAAAATAGGTGTTTTTGCAAACTTAAATTAAACTGCATAGGCAGCACACCACACTGTAAAATTATGTCTATTTTTAAAATGAGAACAAGGCATTTTTAAACCATAGCATCATTTGTTATATTTCTTCTATGATTTGGATATTGTCAAGTTATTTTAACTTAAAATTGTTTAATTTCGAATAGTTATCCTTTATGATAATCGATTTTTAATATTACAACTAATTTTTATAACTCAGAAGTTTGTTGCGTTAAAGGTTTAGAAAACAATATATACCAAATTTTTCTGAAATGGGTTTTTAGATTTTTATCATTTTCTCAATGAACCTCTGTCCATGCGCTTAAATATTTAAAAAATTTTTTGGCAGATATGGCAAAACAATACGAGGATACACAGACCAAACAAGCCGACATGGCTTCTACGGAAAACCAGGTCTTAGGCTCCATCGTTTTTCTATAGACATGTCCTTGACAAAAATATAGAAGGGAAAAAATCGTAGAGCTATTCTGCCTAAGCCCTTAAAGATGACCTGATTTAGCACCTTTCAGAAATGAGATCAATCTATGACCAGGATAGAAAGAATAATATAGGGGGTTTGGCTTCCAGATGCTTTGGATAAGAAATACCCGAATGCCGGGAAGGAATGGGGTTGGTTCTGGCTCTTTCCATCGAAATCGCTCTCTATTGACCCCAGAAGCAACATAGTCAGAAGACATCATA
>Ga0067045_1030233_pt1 | contig 16110 bp, 11 predicted proteins | sample TerdegcTABiofilm_FD_59184 | JGI IMG/M metagenome (GOLD analysis project Ga0067045, IMG submission 59184) | Combined Assembly of (Gp0054472, Gp0054536) Wastewater bioreactor microbial communities from Singapore -Terephthalate degrading...
CCGCCGGCCACGGCCGGCGGGCCGGTGACCGGAGTGAGCATCCGAGACGAGCAAGGCACGGCCCTCGGGCGCCGGCGCCCAGCACGCCGGGGGCCCACCCAGGCCGCTCCACGCTGGGCCCTGCGAACGTCGCGGCCCTCGCGCCGCAGGCCCGCGCGGGCGATGTTGACGCTGGCATCCGCGCGCGGTACCGTACGCGACGCGCGCCACGACCGATACCCCTCTCTCGCAGTGGCCGCACGGGTCGGTGCGGCAAGGAGCGGCGACGAATGAAGATCATGACGATCATGGGCAGTCCCAGAAAGCACGGGAACACGGCCGCAGTACTGCAGCAATTCGAGCGACTGGCCGGCCAGGCGCATCAGATCGATCGCGCGAACATCACCGACTGCACGGTGCACGGCTGCCTGGGGTGCGGCGTCTGCCAGAAGGTGCCCGACATCCCCGGCTGCACCCAGCACGACGACGCGGTGGGCCTCTTCGAGCGCATGCTGGCCGCCGACGTGGTGGTGTACGCCACGCCCCTGTACTCTTGGGACTTCACGGCGCAGATGAAGGCCTTGGTGGATCGCCACTACTGCCTGACGAAATGGGGCGACGAAGCGCAGCCGCAGGCATTGCTGGCCGGCAAGCGAGTGGCCCTGTTGGTCACCTGTGCCGGCCCGGTGGAGGAGAACGCCGATCTGATCCAGATCGCGTTCGACCGCGCCATGGAATACGCCGGCTGCCAGGTCATCGGCAAGTACATCGTGCCCAACTGCACCACCCCGGACGAGCTGGGCGACAAGGCCCAGAACACGGCCCGCCAGATGCAGGCCGACATCGTCGGCGGGTGAAGGCCACGCCCCCACGACAGTGCGCCGAGGCGCGCTGAGCAAGAGGTTCGCAGGAGACCGCCATGGGAAATGTCTCGGTGGCTCTGGCAGTCACGCTACTGGCCGGCATGGCCACCGGCATCGGCAGCGCCATCGCCTTCTTCGCCAAGCGCACCAACTACCGGTTCTTGTCCGTGGCCACCGGCTTTTCCGCCGGCGTCATGCTGTACGTCTCCTTCGTCGAGATCTTCGCCAAGGGTCTGGCGGCACTGGAGGAGGCGTACGGTCCGTACTGGAGCCACTGGGTCAATGCGGGCGCGTTCTTCGCCGGCATCGGCCTCATCGGCGTGATCGACAACCTCATTCCTTCGGCCAGAAATCCGCACGAGACGCACAGCAAGGCCGAGATCGTCGCGCTCGGCGACGCTGCTGCCCCCATGCCCGATTTCGACGACATCGCCGACCCGTCGACGCCCACCGAGCCCGGCGCCCACGATCACCGCGTGGGCAGCGACAAGCTGCTGCGCATGGGTCTGTTCACCGCCCTGGCCATCGGCATCCACAACTTCCCCGAAGGCCTGGCGACATTTCTGGCTACGCTCCAGGATCGCGGCCTGGGTGTTGCCATCGCCGTCGCGGTGGCCCTGCACAACATCCCCGAGGGCATCAGCGTCTCGGTCCCCATCTTCTACGCCACTGGGAACCGCCGCCTCGCCTTCGTGTACTCGGTGCTCAGCGGGCTGGCCGAGCCGGTCGGTGCGGGGATCGCGTACGTGGCCCTGCGCCTGTTCCTCGGCGGCCAAGCCACCGGGTTCCCGCCCCAGGTGTTGGGAGTTCTCTTCGCCGGGGTGGCCGGGATCATGGTCTATATCAGCGTGGACGAGCTGCTGCCCACCAGCCGCGCCTTCGGCAAGGGCCACGACAGCCTGCTGGGGCTGGTGGCCGGCATGGTGCTGATGGCCCTGAGCCTGCTGCTGATGAAGTGAGCCGGCGGCTGGCCCCGAACGCGGCACGAGCGGTCCCGGCAGGGGCGGTTCGGCCACCGAGTCCGCCAGGACCTGTCAAGCGGCGGGATCTCCGGCGAGCATGGCTTCCAGCAGGACCTGCGCGGCCCTCTTGTCCGGGATGCGGCTGCGCGTGGCAGCGTCCAGGTCCGTAGCGGTGGCCGGGGTGACGGCCGAGCCGACGCAGGACGGGCAACCCGACTCGCATGGGCAGTCGCGGATCACTTGGGCCATGGTTCGCGCTATCTGCGCGAAGCGTTCCAGACAGCGCGCCGCGTACCCGATACCGCCCGGATACCGATCGTACACGAACAGGGCATCCGCGCCGAGATTGCTCGCGTCCACCACCGCCCCGACATCCTGCGGGTCGCACATCACGAACAGCGGCATCACTTCGACCAGCAAGTTGGCCAGCCCGGTCAGCGCCTCGCCTACGACCAGGTTGGCAGCCTCCAAGGCCCGCCGCTGGCCCGCCGTGGGCACGAACCAGCAAGCCACCGTATCCAGTTCCTGGGTCGGCAGGTCCAGCTTCTCGAATCCCAGGCTGTCGCGGCCCCCGAACCGCGTCTTGCGGAACATGGGGATGGACGACGTCACGGTCACCGCGCCAAACCCGAGCTCGCCGCAGTGCGTCTGCCGCTGCTCTTCCTGCTGTCGGATGCGGATCTGGGCGCAGTGAACGGCTTGCGTGTAGTAGTCCAGATCCTGCCGCGACACGTAGGCCACCTTCTGCTCCAGGTCCAATCGGTCCACGAAGTACGTGTCCCCGCCGTGCAGGTACACCGCGTGCGTGTGCAGTTGGGACAGGGCGCTGTGCTCGTCCATGGTGCCGATGACCTGGCCCTGCTCCGACATGTCTTGGATCGTGTACACCGCGCCCGCCATGGTGCGCAGATCCACTCCCGTGGCCGGGTACTCCGCGGCCGAGTAGAACCACTGGTCCTGGATGCGGCACAGTCGCTGCTGTTCCACCAGCAATTCGCAGACCGCCGGTGCGTCGGCCCCGAAGGCGGCGATCTCGGCGCTGGTGAGCGGCAGCTCGTGGGCAGCGCACTGCAGGTGCCCGACCGTGATGTGAGGATTGTCGGGGTCGATGACGGCGGTCTCGGGATTCCGAGCGAGCAGGTATCCGGGGTGCTGCACGAGGTACTGATCCACCGGGGAGTTCTGCGCGATGAACACCACCAGGGAGCCGCTGCGCGTGCGACCGGCGCGCCCCGCCTGCTGCCACAGACTGGCGATGGTTCCCGGGTACCCGACCAGCAGGGCGGCGTCCATCGTGCCGATGTCGATGCCCAGCTCCAGCGCATTGGTGCTGGCCACGCCGAGGATCTGCCGGTCCGCCAACTGCTGTTCCAGACGCCGGCGCTCCTCCGGCAAGTACCCACCGCGGTACGCGTGCACTGCTTCGGCCAGCCGGCGGCTGCCCCCAAGCAGGCGCTGGCGGCATTGCCGCGCCAGCAACTCGGCCGCCAGACGCGTGCGGACGAAGGCGATGGTCTGGATCTGCTGCTGCACGAGCAGCGCCAGCAGGCGGGCTGCCTCGCTCAGCGCGCTGCGGCGTTCGCTGCTGGGCCATCCGGCCGGGCTGCCCCCGCCCGACAGCGGCGGATTCCACAGCACTAGGTGCTTGGGGCCGCGCGGCGACCCGTCTTCGGCGATCAGCTCCATGGGACCGCCGCAGATGGCCGCCGCGTGCTCCTGCGGGTTGGCGATGGTTGCCGAGGCGCAGACGAACTGCGGCGCGGTGCCGTAGTGCGCGCATATCCGCCGCAGTCGCCGCACTACGTTGGCCAGGTGCGAACCGAACACGCCGCGATACGAGTGCACCTCGTCGACGATCACGTACGCCAAGTTCGCGAAGAAGCGGCTCCAGCGTGGATGCTGGGGCAGGATGCCCTGGTGGAGCATGTCGGGATTGGTCAACACCAGACGGCCTTGGTCGCGCAACGCGCGCCGCCGGTGCTGGGAGGTGTCGCCGTCGTACGTCCCGCACAAGGCAGGCACCCCCAACGCATCCACGAACCGCTGCAGGCTGCGCCACTGGTCCTGGGCGAGGGCCTTGGTCGGGTACACGAAGAGCGCGGTACTCGCCGGCTCGCTGAGCAGCCGCTCGGCCACCGGCAGCAGGTAGCACAGGGTCTTGCCGCTGGCGGTGCCGGTCACGACTACCAGGTTGGCGCCGCGGCGGGCCGCTGTCAGGGCGGCGGCCTGGTGCACGTAGAGGCGCTGGATGCCTGCGGTCTGCAGGGCCGCCGCCAAGGACGGGTGCAGGCCACCCGGCACCTCCGCATGGGACGGCGAACGCGCTGGCAGCCGCTCCGCATGGACGATCTGCCCGGCATAGCCTGGCTGTCGCTGCAGCTGGTCCAGAAAACCCTCCACGTCCACGGCTCACCCTTCTTCCGCTGCGGATCGCTGCCGCAACGGGCGGCGGATTCCCGCGCACCCGCGCCGCTCGGCCCCCTGGGCGACCGACCCTGCGTGCCGTCACCTCGCGGGCTGGGGCGGCGCTGGCAGCCGGAGCAGCAGCTCGGCCAGCGTCAGCAGATCCCAGGCATTGTGCTCCACCACCCGCGCCAGCAGCCGGGCATCACCCGTGCGCACGTAATGGTGGTAGACCTCGGGGATCTGCGCCCCCGGGATGTCGTCGCGGCGAAAGCGCCGGCATACGCTCTGTTCGAGGGTCTGCAGGCGGCAGTTCGGCAGGACGGCGCCCCAGACGCGGCGCGACTCGTGCAGCAGATCCAGATGGTGCGGATTCCAGGTCCAGGCCAGGCGGCTCAGGCTCGCGCGCAGGCGCAAGCTCGGCAGATCGAAGCTCTTGCCGTTGAAGGTGACCAGCAGCCCGCGCTGGCCACAGGCTTCGTGCCCCAGCGCCAGCGCCGGTCCCTCTTCGGCATAGTCCCGCGCCAGAAACTGGGTCAGGCGGAGCCCACCATCCTCCCAGGCCAGCATGCCGATGAGGAAGATCGGCACGTTGCCCAGTCCCGCTGTTTCGATGTCCAGCAGGGTGCAGTCGTGCAGCGCTCCCGCCGACTCGTACCCCAGGCTGCGCAAGCGGGCATGCAGTGGCGACCGCGGCTCGCCCAGAGCCAGCGCGTACCGCTGCTCGAGCTGCCGCCCGTTCGGGACCTCGGCCACGGCGCGGCGCACGACGTAGGCGGCACCGGTATGCGCTTCGCGCACTTCGCCGGGCACCAGATCGGGCAGCGCTCGCGCCCCCACGACCCGCGCCTGGGCGTGCATGGCTGCAGCCGCGCCCGCGGGCTCGCCCGCACGGAGTCGACCCAGCCGCCGGCGCAGCTCCTGCAAACGACGCTCGCGCTCGCTCTGGCCGCGGATGTTCTCCTCAGCGAACTCCACCGGACTTTGTCCTCGCCGGCACCGTGTCTGTGCCACCCACCGTGCCGGGCAGGAACCCCGCCACCCCAGGCCGCCGCCCCCGGCAGCCGCGGATTGACAGACGATCGCGTGCAGGAATAGTATAGTGCACATTTGTCCCCACTCAAGCCGCCACCACATGAAGCGTTTCGCCCAACCGATCGCTGTCCGCACCCAGAACGATCGGCCCGTCTCCTTCCGCTGGCGGGATCGGGAGTACCGCGTGTTGGAAATCGTGGATCAGTGGCGGGTCCGCACGCACTGGTGGGTCCGCGAGGAAGACCGGCGCTACTACCAGGTGCTGGCCCGCCCAGTCTGGCCTTCTGCGGCCGCACCCGCCCCGGAAGGCGTGTACGAGTTGTGCCAGCAGGGCGAATCCTGGCGTCTGGAGCGCCTGCTGGATTGAGCCTCGCGCAGCGGCCGACCGCGGGCAGCGAGGGACGGCGCAGCGCGGCCCAGAGCCGCCTCAGCGGAGCAACTGGAGCACGCCCGTGCGTTCGAGCCGAGAGCCGTCCTCCCGCCGCACTTCGACGCAGTAGGGGTACGCTCCGTTCGCCAGTTGGGCGGCGGGCTGCCACCGCACCTGGTTGTACCCCACCGAGGCGTCGCTGATCAGCTCGTCCACCAGCCGGCCGCTGAGCGCGTACACGCGGATGCGCGCGCGGTTGGCGGGCAACGCCAGGTGGAAGGTGAAGTACCCTGCATCGTCGGTCCGGAGCGGATTCGGGTAGAACCGCAGATCGGTAAGCACCAGCTCGGCGCGTCCGCTCACCTGCACGGTGATCGAGCTGGACGCCGAGTTGTTGTAGGTGTCCCAGGCCTTCAGCCCGATGGTATGCACGCCCGGCTCCAGGGCCTCCAGCGGGTACTCCAGGGCCCCGACCCGGTAGTCTCCGTGCACGCTGAACAACTCGGTGACTCCGTACTTGCGCCCGTCGATGTCCAGTTCGATGTCGTGGCCCGTCTCGCCGGTGAGGTTGATCCCGCTCGTATCGCTGATCGTCGCCCGCAGCACCGCATCGGGCGCGATCGTGCCGCCCACGGCGAATTGCTCCTGCCCCACGAACCCCAGATCGATGCTGGGCCCGGTGCGATCCGGAGGCGGCTCCGAAGCCGTACCGGCCAGCACCAGTTGGCGCGCCGAGCCAAAGGCGCTCGGGCCCCCGCCGCCCCACGCGTACGCGCTGACGCGCCCCTCGGTGCCCCGGTAGCTGATGTCCTTGGGCACGCGGAACACGGCCGTGAAGCGTCCCTGCTGCACGGGGTACGTCCCCCGCAGCAGCGTCCCGCCCGGCTGCAAATACGGAAACCCGTCCAGGCGACTCATCACCGCCGAATCGAACGCCTGCACCCACACCTGCCCCTGGTAGCCGGGCACCGGGGTTCCATCTTCGTCGACGACTTGACCCTCGACGATGACCTCCTCCAAGGCGCGCATGGTGTCGGGTACCGCCAGCACCACCTTTCGCCGCGGCAGCGCCAGCCGCTGGGCCGGATCCCCGAAGAGCGAGTAGCGCCGGATGTTGATCTGGTCGTTGCCCGGCAGCGGCACCTGCACGAGATGCTTGGCGCCCAGCAGTGCCTGGCCCACGGGGACATAGCGCTCGCTGCCGCGCAACAGGAGTTCATGGAATCTGTTGGCCAGCCACATGTTGCTGGCATGAAAGCCGATGCGCGTCGCGCAGATCATGCCGATCACGCCGCCCTGGCGGCGCAACAGCAGTGCCTCCGGCATGGAGACCTTCAGCGGGTCGTCGAAGACCCCCACTTGGCTGGCGGCGGTGAAGAAGAACGTCAGCCGCCGGCCGTTCCGGATCTGGTCCAGATCCCGCGAGACCACGAACATCTGCTCGTGCGCCAGCACGTCCGGATTCCCGTGGCCGATGAACACCGAATACAGGGAGCCTTCGTTGAACCGGCGCAGGAACTCGGCGCGGGCCCGCGGCTTGGTCTGGCCCTCCAGGGGGAACTGCGCCAAGTAGAGCTTGCACAGGTCCAGATCCTGGGGCAGGTACCGCCGCGCCAGGAACTCGGCATCGGCCAGGAAGTACACTTCGACCATCTGCCGCTTCTGCGGATTGCTCAGATCGTCGGCCACCAGCAGGCCGCGACTCTGCCAGGGCCCCTCCGGTGGATCGCGATCGTACCCGATCAGTCGGTCCACCGCGAACGCCGCGTCAGCCGCCGTCTGCACCGGCAGGCGCCCGATGGCCATGTCCGGCAGGATGTCGTCACCAGAGACGCACACGTACCACTCGTCGTACGTGCTCTCCGCATCCTGGTACGCAGGGATCCACACCCCCGGACTGCTACCCGAGTTGTTCTTGTAGTCGTACGTGCCGTCGCCCAGCAGCAGCACGAAGAAGGGCGGCACCGACCACTGCTCGCTGGCATGGCGCAGGAAGGCGCGGATCGCGGTGGGATCCAGCAGGCCGCCGCTGAAATCGTCGTACACGTCTTGGACATCGACCACGCGCGTCCGCAGCGGCGGGCCGAAGCGGTCGTCCAGCGCCCGCCAGGCAGCCAGCCGTTGGGCGCTGGCCAGGAAATCCCGATGGGTGATGATCACGTACTCCGCGCCGGGGGCCGGCGAACGCAGGTCATCGGCGCCGTCCAGCTCGATGGCGGCCGGGCGCCGCCAGTCCGCACAGGTGGTCACCAGGTACCGGCGTGGCTGACGGCCCGCTCGGTCGCGGAACCGCACGGTGTCGCCCGCGGCATCCATCGCCACGGCCACGATCTGGCGCAGACCCTGGCTCACCTCGAAAACGCGCGGGACCTGCCCCGCGAATCCGGAGAGCACGAACTCGGCGACCCCCGGCCCGAACGTGGCATCGAAGCACAGCACGCCCTCCTGCGCGACCAGCTTCCGGCAGTACGCCACCTCGAAGTAGTCCAGCCGGGCACTCGAACCGCCGGTGTGCTGGAGCCCGAGGTAGTTCGTTCCCTGCTGCACGCCGATGGCCGCCTGCAGCGGCGTCCGCGAAGCCCCCAGCGCGGGCACCGAGACGGTGCGCACGGAGTGATCGTTCCAGCGGACCGCGAAGGTCGCCCGCTGCGTCCCTGGCACCTGGAAACCCAAGACGATGTCGACGCTGTCCGTGACGGCGTCCCGCAGGACCACCGGGTACCGCCGCGCATTGCCGCTGAAGCTCTCCCAGTACCATTCGTACCCCGAGTTGATGCCCGAGGCCTGCACGGCGATGTACCGTTCCTGCTCTTCGCGGAGCCGTGCCACATAGGTGCGCACGGTGTCCGTTGCCGGCCCCAGCGCCGCACTGTCGACGATTTCGGCCCGCAGCCCGTCCGGCTGGCTGTCCACGCCCAGCCAGTACACATTCTCCCGCGTGTAGAGGTTGTTCCGGTACACGTACGCGCCTTCTTCCTCGCTCCAGCTCCAGCGCGACGGGGGCTCACCGAAGAAGAGCACGTAGTCATCCTTGTCGAAAATGCCGTCGTCCCCATCGACGACGAGGAGCGGGATTTCGTGCGGCTCCACGCCGCGGCTCGCCTCCGGCAGCGGCAATCCGCCCGCGTAGTACAGGTGCAGCTGCCCCGAGCGGATCCCCGTCACCGCCAGCCCGGCCTCCTGCAGCTCGGCCCGGCTCACCCGATACAGCCCTTCCTCGGTCACCCGCAGCCGGACTCGCGCGGGCGGCAGGCTCGCTGCCCGGCGCGGCGCTGCCCGCGGCGCCGGCCGCCGCCATGTCTGCGCCTGCTCCCAGTTGAGCACCGTCTCGCGCAGAAGCTGCTCGCCCCATCGATCGGCAGTGGCAGGCGGCTCGCCACCGCTCGCCGGGAAGCTCACCCGCACGACCGTGCGATCGTACACCTCGAAGGCGCCGTCGCCGCGAGTGCGGGGCATGAAGGTTACCGGCACCACTCGCTGGTCGCGCACGAAGCCTGTGGGCCCGAGACAGGCCGGACCCGCCAACGGCACACCGCCCGTCGTCTCGGGGGTGACCTCGGCCGCCACGGTGCGGGCCTCGGCACCGAGCACTTCGAGCCGCGGCTCGCCGGCCAGCGGGATGCCTACCAGCACGGAGCGCACGCGGGCCAGCGGCGGCGCGTCCGCCGCGAACGTGCTCTCGATGAGCACATGGTCGGGGCCCGCCTCGAGGAGGCGGATCTCGTCGCCCCGCGACGGGGCCACCAGGCACAGCGCCAGCCCGAGAACGCTCCACCCGACCACGCCCTGCCCGACCCCCATTCTGCGTTCCCAGAGTCGTCTGCCCCGATGCACGCCTTCAGTTCTCCACAGACACGCGCTGGATGCGGAACGCCCCGCTCACGTCCAGCCGGGGCGACGCGCCAGCACGCAGCACGAAGCGATGGTTGGCCCGCAGACCACAATGGAACGCAGCGCCCGCCTTCAGCGCCGCGGGGATCGCCACCCGCAGGCGGTACTCCCCGGGGGCGGGGATCTCCCACTGCTGCGTCACCTGGCCGTCGAACTCCGCTTCCAGCCGGGTGGGCCACAGTCCACGACGGTCGGCGACGACGTTGACCGCAAAGACCACATGGCGAGCCGCGCCGCGAGCAGGAAAGAGGAATACCGCACGGCGATCGAACCAGGCACCGGCGGGATCCGGGCTGCCCACGGTGCCACTGAAGCCCTGCACGACCTGCCCCCAGGCCACCTGGCCGCCGGTGAAGTCGATGACCGCGCTGAACGCCGGCAGGTCCTCCTCGTCCCCGAACGGCCCGTGCGCGGTCAACACCAGCGGCCGCATCGGCCAGAAGTCGGTGCTGGCACGGCCCCGCAGACGCGGCCCGGCCAAGTACCCCAAGGCACGCAATTCGGCCAGCTTCTCCGCCTCCTGCGCCACAGCCACGACCGGGCGGCCGGCCCGTACCGCCAGGTTCTGGTGGTACTGCTCCCGCAGTTTCTCGGCCAGCCGCGCCACCACCTCCGGATGAACAGCGAAAAGATCGCGCTGCTCCCCAGGGTCCGCCTCCAGATCGTACAGCTCCTTGACGTCCCGCAATCGATCCAGGATGAGCTTCCAGCGGCCTTCGCGGTAGGTCTGGATCAGCGTGTCGAAGGGGCGGTTGGCCATGAAGGTGCCCTCGGTGTACACCGACTCGAGCGTGTCGCCCGGGGCAGGCGGGTCCGCTATCATCGACGTCCACCGCTGGCGGCCCTGGATCTGCGCAGGGACCTCCAGGCCCAGGCGAGCCGTCAGAGTGGGCAGCACATCCAGCAGACTGACGCGCTCGTCGACGACCGCGGGCAGCTGCCGGCCCTGCTGTTCGAGGAGGGGATCGTACCAGATCAACGGCACGCGCAGGCCAACCTCGTAGCCGGAATTGGCATGGCCGAAGAAGCCGTGCTCGAGCAACTGCTCGCCGTGGTCGGCCAACACCAGCACGATCGTGTTGGGCGCCAAATCCTCGGCCTCCAGGACCCGCAGAAAGCCGCCCAGCGCGTCGTCCCAGCACGCGATAGCTGCGTCGTACAGATCCGCGTAGTCAGCGAAGTATCGGCGGATCCGCGCCGGCGGCAGGTCGGGCTCGGTCCATAGCTGCACCTTCTGCCACCAGGCGGCCATGATGAAGCGCTCCTGGAGCAGCGTGTCCGCCATGTCGTGCGCCAAGTTCGCCGGCTCGGTGAACCTGGACCAGCAGGACGGTGGCAGCCGGTGGGGGTCGTGCACCTCCATGAAATGCGCGTACACGAAAAACGGCGTGTGCCGGTGTTGGCGCACGAACGCCGCCATCTCGGCAAACAGCTCGCTGGCCGGGGCGCGGTTCCGCTCCACGAAGACATCGAAGCCCTGGTCCATGCGGTACTTCCTGCCCGCCAGACCGTTGGCCGTGAAGGCGGCTGTCCGGTACCCGTGCTGGCGGAAGTACTCAGCCATCGTCAGGTTGTCAGGGTCCAGGACGCCGTCCGCGTTCACGTACCCGTGCGCCAGAGGATAGCGTCCGGTGAACAGCGATCCAGTCGCGGCCGAAGTGTAGTCCGCCGTGGTGTAGCAGCGCGCGAACCTGACTCCGCGCTGGGCGAGGGCATCCAGCGTCGGGCTGGTGGGACGCGCATACCCATAGCACCCCAGACGATCCGGCCGGAGCGCGTCCACCAGGAGGATGACTACGTTCGGGCGCGTCGGGTTCGCCCCGCAGCCGACCGCCGCGGCGCACGCCATGGCGGCCACAGCGAGCCGCCAGGCCTGCCCGGCCGCGGCCGCGACGGCGCGCGCCCAGCCAGGTGGACCCGCGCGACCAAGGTGGCGCGTCCCCAGCACCCGCCGCCTGTTCATCGACCCGCGCCTTCCTCGCCCAGCGCGAACACGCTGACCACGACCACCGGGCCAGATGTCGGCGGCAGCGGCGGCGGCTCTGCGCCAGCGGTCGTATCGGCCGGCGCCCAATTCGCATCCGCGCCACCGGCCGGACTGAAGCGCCATCTGCTGACCCGGGCGGCGATGCAGCTTTCCACCGCGGAGTTGTCCAGGGAGGACTGCACCACTTCGGACCGCTCGATGCCCCCGTGCGGCAGGATGACGTAGCGCACCGTGACGCTGCCGGCCGAGACCGTCCCGGCCGCGAAAGCCTGACCGAAACACTGGTCGATGTCGTCCAGGCGGGTGCGTACGTACGCGTCGATCGCCTCCACCTCGCGGGTCAGATCGCCGGCCGCTGCGCCGCTCACCCGACTGGCCTCGCGGAGCCTCACCCGCATCGCCGCGGTCGCCGCCGCCCGGGCCGCCCGCTGCTCGTAGGCGGTCAGCGCCACGCGACAGCCGAACCGGAAGCTCATGTCGGCTGTCTGCAATGGCTTGCCATACGCATTGAACTTGAGCACGAAGCCGCGGACGTGCAGGGTGACCGCGGTGATGTGATCGGGGAGGGAATCGAAGACGATCAGCCCAGCATAGGTCTCGCCGCGGAAGACTCGCTGGCCATCGAGAAACAGCGTGTTGCGCGCGTTCGCCATGCGCCTGCTGAAGAGGTACTCGTCATTGCCCGTCGGGCCCCGTCGCGCCCGGTGGTAGGCCTCCAGGGTCTTGGCCGCGGAACCGACCTCCAGTCCGTACGGCTCGAGTTCTTCGCCATCGGGTTCGGTCGCCAACCGGCAGCGCAAAGGCTGCAGCTCCACCTGTCCCAGCCCCAGGTTGTGCACCGTGACGCGGAAGACCGTGAAGCGGTTCCGCACGTACCCCACGGCCGGGTCGACGCAATCGCCGTACGTGTAGGGATTCGTCGAGTATTGGCCCTGCGCCGACTCGTCTCCGAACAGCTCGTTCAGGGCCTGGTCGGTCAGGTGCTCGACCTCCAGGCGCAGTCCCTCTGTGACGTACACGACCCGGTCTTCGCGCACCTCGTACTCGCCGGAGGCCTGCTCGGCGAGGGGCAGCAGGACTACCGTGCGCGTGTACCGAGGCGGAAAGAGCAGCGCACAGGCGCTGGCCAGCAGCGCCGCTGCCAGCGCGGCTGGCTGGCGCCACCGCCCCCGGAGCGGGCGCGCTCCGGGCAATGGACCGCTCAGTAGGCGCATATCGGCATCCCGTGTCAGGTGCCGGCCGGGCGCGGCGCGGCCCGCCGTGCCCGGCAGATCCACGCCCGACCGCTGTCCACCACTTGCAGGCACCACCACGCCCGATCCGGGCGGGCCACAGCTCCCTGGGCCGCGCAGTCGCCGCTGTGCCGACTCGGGTTCCGTGCAGGCACCTCAGTACACCACCGAGACGAACCCGGCCAGCGCGTGGTCGCCGGCATCCACGGCAACGCGAACGCGGAACACGTACACCCCGGGCGGTACCAGGCGGCCGGACGCGTCGGTGCCATCCCAGAAGCCCGGACTGGCGGCCGCTGTCCCGCCTCGCGGCCGGAGACACGCGCCTGCCGCGAAGCGCCCAGCTTCCCAGGCCCGCACTAGACGCCCTCCCAGATCGCGCACCTCGATGTGCACCGGCCGCGGTGCCGCCACTTTCGCCAAGGCGAACTCGATGACCGTGTTGTCGTTCACCCCATCGCCGTTCGGCGTGAAGACCCGCGGGTTCGCCGTCGCCATGACCAGCGTGCGTGCATCGACGGTGGTCGTGATCACCGACCACGAGCGAGCGCTCCCGCTGGCTGGATCTGGGCTCGCTTGCTCCGCGACGTTGAGCGGGTCGTCGGAGCCCGGAGCGAACAAGAACGCGCGGAACGCGTGCACGGGCGCGTACGGGCGCGTGCGGAAGGCTACCTGGAGGCTCGGCACGTCCAGCAGCGGCAGCGCGAAACGCAGCGTCAGCAGTTCGTGAGTCGACTCCCAGCCAGCCAGCAGCGCGGCCAGCTCGCGGCTGGGCGTCAACTGGGCCGTGGACGGTACGGCGATGGCCAACCGCTCCACGCCCCGGGCCGCCGGCCCGTACTCCAGGTCCAGCGCATACACGAAAGTAGTGTCCACGCCCATCGGCGCGTTGGTGGGCGCCACGGACCCCCGCGCGGCGCTGACCGCCAGATCACCGCTGGTCGGGAGGCGCAGCCGGTGCAGCACCGGCGAGAACCGATCGTCGCTCGTGGTCAGACGGACGCGATACTGCCACAGCGCGGCGGGCTCGGCCGCGGGGAACCAGACCCCATCGGCTACCACCGGCGCGCTCCATCCCGCCTCGGCATCGGCAAAGTCCGACTCGGTCGCGCCCGTGCGGAACTGCATCGCCAGACCGGTACCCGAGGGGACTGTGGCCTCCCACGCCAGCCGACCGAAGTTGGTCGGCCCCCCAGCCGACAGCACGGGCGACAGGTACCATCCTTCGCGGCCGAAACCGGAACCGAACACCATGACCTCGCCCACGCGCGGCGAGGTGGTCGGATCGATGGCCACGATGACGACGCGCACGTACCGGGCCTGGACCGGGCGGAAGCGCAGCTCGCTCCAGGCGGACTGCGGCACTTGGTAGGTGACCGCAACCTCTGTCCAGGCGACATCGTCATCGCTCACCTGGACCGAGTATCCGCGCAGCGAATTCGCGTCGAGCTCCGCCTGTGTCCGGCCCCGGGTCACCACGCGTACGGCATGGATGCGCTTCCTGGCGCCCAGATCGATCGAGGCGAAGTGGTTCAGCGCGTTCACCGGCGGGTCCCACGACGTGTTGAGATCGCCGTCGGTCACCACGCTCCGGTTCGAGAACCGCCCGAGCGCCAGGTTCACGCCGTCGATCGGCGCCAGAGCCAACCCGCCTACGCGGCTGCCCGGATCCACGCCCCCGGGAAAACCGGCGATCACCGCCACGGCGGAGTCGACCAGATCCTCGATGCCGGCCTTGTCCAGCGTGCCGCTCTGCACAGCCTGCCAGCCACTCTGGCCGGACACCGTAGCCGTGGTCCACGCCGTCCCGCTCTGCGGCGTGGCAGTCCAGTACCACGCCTGGACAGCGGCGTTGGTCGTCGATTCCACGCGCACCCCGTCTCCCTCCAGCAGGGCCACCAGGCCGCTGCCGCGCCCGGCCCCACTGCTGGCCACGCGCACGCCGATGTGATTGGCCAGCGACTGCACAGCGACCGGATAGGAGCGCATGCGGTCGCCCGTACAATCGGATCCCACCAAGACCCCGTTGAAGAACACCTGACAGGTGTCCGCTGCGGCCACGCGCAGCACCGCGCTGCCCGCAGCCGCCGCCTTGAACGTGGCCCGGTAGTACACGGTCTGGCCCCAGGCGGCCTGTTCCCATGCCCCCGCCGTGCCGACGCTGGCCGCAAGGCCCAGCAAGCCAGCAGCCAGGGCCGCCAGCCGCACCTGCTCCCACCGCCGTCCCATGCTACATCTCGACCTTCCGCCAGCGCTTGTACAGCCAGCCTGAACCCAGAGCCACCACGGCCCACGCCGCTCTCCAATCGACCTGCCGTCCGCCGACCGACAGGGATCGGCGAGGGTAGTCCAGCCGCACCATCTGGATGGTCCCATTGCCGGCCAAGGGCGTCTCCCCCGGATGGCGCAGCAGGGAGCCGAGATCCGCCACTGCGCGCACCGAGTTGACGTACCGGCCCTGGGTCTCGACCAGGATCTGCTTGGCAGCGGTGCAATCGCCGACGCGCACGGCGACCCGATGCTCGCCGGGGCGCCGCGCCCGCAGCCGCCATACGGCCTGGCGTGCCGCGGGGATGCGTACCGCGTCCGTCTCGCGCACCACAGCGTCATCGGTCGTCAGCTCCATGCCGGCGCGGTCAGCGAGCTGGTGGGCCGCCGCCACCTGCACGGTCAGCAGGGCTTCCTCGCCCACGCGCAGCGCGCGGCGGCCGCAGCGTCCCTCCAACTGGACCAGACCCACAGCCACAGGGCCTGCCATCACCGCCACCGGGAGCAGCGCGTGCCGCAGGTAGGCGGCCGCCGCCCGCAGCAGGGACGCCTGGATCCGCAGCACCACGCGCACATCGTGCCGAAACAGGCGCAACGCCAGGACTTCGGCGTGCAGCCGCTGGCGGCTCCGCCGGACCGCCGCCGGTTCGGTGCACCAGGCCCACACGCACACCGACAGCACCCCGGCGGCCAAGCCCAGGGCCACCAGCGCGCCCCACGGAGCTCGTTCTCCCAGCGGCCCCAGGACGCGGTCCAGCGCGCGCGTCATGGCGGCATGAGCCAGGGAGACGACGCGGATCATCGCTGCCTCACGACAGATACCCCAACCCGCGCAGCCTGGCCGCTACCGTTTCATCGAGCACCGGCGGCGATTCCCGCGCCAAACGCGCCAGTTCGCGCTCCAGCACATGGCGCACGAATTCCTGGACCGACGCGTAGCCCGCGCGGCCGGCTGCTTGCTGCACCTGCCGGTACAGCGCGTCGTCGAGCTCGATCTTTCGTCGCCCCATGATGCCTCTCCTGACATCCTGGCATGGCCCGCTGCTGCACGATCAGCAACGGCCATGGCCCCGGTGGCGCGCCGGCAGCGCGCCGCCGCGCCCCGCTGGCCAGGCCAGCG
>Ga0067045_1030235_pt1 | contig 16105 bp, 20 predicted proteins | sample TerdegcTABiofilm_FD_59184 | JGI IMG/M metagenome (GOLD analysis project Ga0067045, IMG submission 59184) | Combined Assembly of (Gp0054472, Gp0054536) Wastewater bioreactor microbial communities from Singapore -Terephthalate degrading...
GTGAAATAGCCGATAACCATAATTGCCGGACGACAACCGGACCGGCGAATAAACCCCAAAGGAAAGAAAAAGTTCAATGGTTCAGCGGTCCTTTGTGTCCTGTCACAAAATAATTGTAAATATATCTTGACTTTTGTCGTGAAATAGCCGATAACCATAATTGCCGGACGGCAACCGGACCGGCGAATAAACCCCAAAGGAAAGGAAAAGTTCAATGGTTCAGCGGTCCTTTGTCACTTGTCACAAAATAATTGTTTAAACCCTATTGACATTTGCGACGATAAGTGTATATTGACAATGTGACTTGCGTTACGACGGTCACAAAATACAAAGGAAAGTTGAGGAAAAACAAATGGTTCAAGCGTTATTAGCTCTTTCGGTCTATGGCGGTTTGTTAGTGTCCCTTTATTTATTGGCAATCGAAAAACTTTATTCTCCGATAGTGGCAAACATCGTTCCGGCTTTATGCAAGTAGCGGAAACGGCGTGTTTTTTTATCAAACGCCGTGACATTGAAAACAAAACAGGAAGCTTGACACAATTCAAACCTCCGTCAATAAAGACGGGAACCGTCAATAAAGACGGGAACCGTCAATAAAGACGGGAACCGCAAGCTTTACAAAAACTTGATTCAATATCAAAATGAAAGGAAAAAGATAATGGAAAAGACGGGAATTATCACGACGGCGGAGAAGGAAGTTATCGAAGATTCTAAGGTTGTCTGTGAATCGTGCCTTGAAAACTATGTCAGGTGTGAAGATTGCGGCGAACCATTCCCTGAAGACGACGGCGGGACGGTTCGCTATCTGAGCCAGAACTGGCGCATTGATTCTAAGGTTGTCTGTGAATCGTGCCTTGAAAACTATGTCAGGTGTGAAGATTGCGGCGAATACTGGTACAGGGACCAAACGTATTACACGGGATACGGCTATCTTATATGTGAACCGTGCTATGAACACGGATATGGCTATTGTGACGCTTGCGATGAGATATATCACGCTGACGATTTAATTTATTCGGACCAGTACGAGGAAACTTACTGTCAATCGTGCGCCCGTTCTAACGGCGGAAATGCAATCAATGACTATATGTATAAACCAGCGCCGAAATTTCGCCACTTTAATCAAAACACAAATAAGGCGGTTTTCTCCGCCGGTCCCGGCAACCGTCTATATGCGGGTTTTGAACTTGAACTTGAATCGCCGCGTGAACCCGCCGGGGAAGTGGCGCAAAACCTTATTGACAATTTTGACGAAGACGAAGACGTCTTTTATTGTAAGCACGACGGTTCCCTTGACGATGGGTTTGAAATTGTGTCCCATCCAATGACATTAAGAGCGCATAAAACAATGAATTATTCAGATATGCTGGCGGAATTGAAAAAAGCCGGTTGCAAGTCACATAACACAACTACTTGCGGTCTTCACGTTCACGTTTCACGGTCCTTTTTCACGCTGTCCGAAACCGTGAAACTTGGATTGTTTGTGTACTTCAATAAATCCCGGCTTGAAACCTTTGCACGGCGAACCGAAACATCTTACGCTAAATTTAAGCGCGTTCTCCGGTCCGATTTAAAAGCGGCCGGACATTCTGAAGGTCGTTACGAAGCAATCAACTTTGAAAACGCAAGCACGATTGAATTCAGGCTTTTCAAAGGGACATTGAACTTCGAGACCTTTATGGCGACACTTGAATTTTGTGACGCCGTTTCCCGGTTTGTCAAGACGGTTTCCGCTTGTTCTATCATGAACAAAAACGGCGGTTTTGACTTGTTTAAAACCTTCGTCAATAAAGACGGGAACCGCAAGCTTTACAAAAACTTGATTCAATATCTTGATGCACGGGGACTGTAGTCCCGTCCTGAGGTCGTGACTTGCGGTCCCAGTCCCTGAGGTCCGGCGGTCCGGCTTGCGGTCGTGACTTGCGGTCCGGCTTGCGGTCCGGCTTGCGGTCGTGACTTGCGGTCCGGCTTGCGGTCGTGACTTGCGGTCGTGACTTGCGGTCCGGCTTGCGGTCCGGCTTGCGGTCCGGTCCCCGTCTTGACAGGCGGTCCGGCTTGCGGTCCGGCTTGCGCCGTCCCTTGCGGTCCGGTCCGGTCGTGACAGGCGGTCCGGTCCCGTTTCGGCAACGGGTTTTGTAGGTTCCAAACAAACTTTATTTAACCGAAAGGATATGGTGAGTGCCCTATGTGTATAATTTGCGTAAAACCCTCTAATGCGGATTTTCCTTCTAAGAACGTAATGAAAATGTGCTTTGAGAATAACCCTGATGGAGCCGGGTTTGCGTTTCCTATTAACGGTGAAGTTCAGATTTACAAGGGCTTTATGTCCTTTAAGAAGTTCTGGCGGGCTTTCCGGCGGTTTGAGCTTGACAAGTCCGTTCCGGTTATCTTCCACTTCCGGATTGCTACGTCTGCGGGGATTAATCGGCCTTGTACCCATCCCTTCCCCGTTACTCAGGACTATAAGAGCCTACAGGCGTTGACTTGCACGACAGACATGGCGATTGCCCATAATGGCGTTTTGTCAAACGTGACACCTACTAAAACCCTGTCTGATACGATGGTCTTTATTCGGGACTATCTGTCACAGGTGAAAGACGATTTGTTGCAGTCCGAATCAGTTAGAGTAGCAATCGAAAAGTTTACCGCCGGTTCTAAATTCGCCGTGATGAATGGCGACGGCGAACTTCTGATGATAGGGTCCGGCTGGATTCAAGAGAAGGGACTTTACTTTTCCAATGAAACCTTTGAGGAAGAATGGTTCTCATGGCGCAAGTGGTATGACGGTCTTTATGATAGCCCGGAAGACTACGGGACATGGGTAAAAGACGACAATAGCGATAAGTACGCGCAGTCAATGCTATCGTCTGTCCCCTGTCCTTTGTGTGACGGCGAAATGATTATTTATGATGAAGACGGCGTCATTTACTATCATTGCCTGTCTTGCGACGATTGGTTTTTAGAGGAAGACGTTGACGCCATGTGGCGGGAACGTGAAGCGGAAACCGGGGAAAGAGCTTATCATGTATCCGGTCGGTGCTAGTGGACCGGGAAAGGGAATGGTGAATATATGGCTATGCGGTTGAATCAGGAAACGGCGAAAGTCGCCATGCGGGGCCGTCAATACGGCGGTCCCTATATCGTCCGGCTTTACTATGGGAACGACGGTTATCGGGACGAAGTTGTTGACAGCTTTTGTGATGGAATCAACTTAGGTGCGACATGGGCAAGGATTGAACCTGACCGGGGTTATGAACTGATAGACCCTACATATGGCGTCAACTCATTCCGGCAGTTTTCACAGACGACGATTGACAGCTTCCTTGCAATGGCGAAGGTGCGATAGTATGTCTTGCAGTAGACAATGCGCGGACTGCCGGACCTATTGGTGCAAGCGTGATGAAATATGGGTTTGCACTGGGATTTGTGAGGGCCGGAAGGCGAAAGGTCGGTGCGGAAAGACTTGTGTAACCCTCAATCCGACTATCCGCAAAACCGCCACAGAACGTCTTGTTAACCGCCGCAAGCGAAAGGAAAAGGTGAAAGCGTGATGAAAAGTGAATATGAAGACAGGCAATGGAATTTGAAACCGGGCGAGATTTACATGATTCGCCGACACTTCAAACAGACAGACGGGCGGACCTTCTCTTACTATGAATGGCCCTCTGATGATTGCACATGGTTTGGGAGCTATGAAAACGCCCTCGCCTATGTCCGGCGGAAAGCCTTTGAATACGGGACATGGGAAATTGTCAAGATGATTCCGATTCCCCGTGATAAGGACGGGCTGGAAATTATCACTTTCAAAGGTGCTGAAAAACCTCCAACCGACTGACGATTTTCAGCACTTAAAGTGTGCTTTTTCATCACTTTTCCTGTGACATATTGTGACGTTGCGACGTTCCAATGTGCCTAAGGAAAAGACTGATGATAGCTGTAAACCCTTGTAGGACAAGGGGAGCTTGACAAGTCACAAGTGCCATGCTAGAGTGCTGTAACAATTGCGGATTACTTTTTGCAAGCAATTCGCGCAATCGAAAGGGGGCAACATGGGAGTTTATAAGCGAGGGGCAACATGGTGGATAGATGTTACGGTCAACGGCAAGCGGCATAGGGTTTCCGCCGATACGATGGACCGGCAAGACGCAATCGTCAAGGAAGCTCAACTTAAAAAGCAATTGATGAATGGTCATATCCCGGCTCCGGTCGGCGCGCCGTCTTGCGAGGTCTGTACCTTACAGGCGGCATTTGACAGGATGCTGGAAGGCCATTGGAAAGGAACGCCGTCTGAAAAGACCGTGACTTCTCACATGGCGCAAATCACGAAGTACCTCAATCCCGATACTCCGTTGCTTCAAATTACGGAGCCTGTGATAGAGGGGTTGAAGGACAAGTTGAAAGAGGGGGGAAATTCCCCTGCGTCAGTTAACCGGAAACTTTCTACCCTCTCAACCACTTTGGAACACGCTTGCTATCGGTGGAAAGTCTTGCCTGTCGTTCCTTACATCGGACGGGGAAAGGAAAGTAGGGGTCGGATGTTAGTCATTTCACAGGAACAGGAAAAAGAGATTTTGCGGGTTGCCAACACGTTATCCCAGTCTTTCGGCGGACTATTGGTTGTCCTATTTGAAACCGGGATGCGCCTGTCGGAAGCTCTGGAATTGGAGTGGAAGGATGTGGACTTTGAGAACCGCATGGTTCACATTTGGGAAAACAAGACTGACAACCCCCGGTCAATTCCTATGACAGACCGGCTGTTCAACGTGTTGCAGATGGGCCGTGCCTTTGATGTTGCCCTTGAGGGGGACGATGTAATGGGCCGGGTTATCGGTGAGCTTACAATGAATCGTGTTCAATACCTATGGGCGCAGGTCCGGCGGCTGATGAGAGTGTCGGACCCTGAGTTTACCATTCATGCCATTCGCCATACCGTCGCTTCCCGGTTGGTCCAGAACGGAGTTGACCTTTACGTTGTGGCAAAGTGGCTCGGACACACTTCCATCAAAACGACGGAACGGTACGCGCACCTTTCGCCAGAGAATCTGAAGAAGGCCGCGCAGGTACTCAACGCGTTTTCCACTTAAAGGCGGCCTGTCGCCGCTTAGGTGCGCCCGAAATTGTGCCTATGGAAACATTCGTTACAAATGTCACATCCGGCACACGCCGGGAAGGGAGTCACAGCCTATGACACATGATGAGAAAATTCAGCGGCAGATTGAGCTTGAGCAGAAGTCACGCGGGGACGGACAAGCCCGGTACTGGCGGAACTACGACAAGTCGGTGAAGAAGGGACAGTTCTCTGCCACACCCCCCGGCACAGACCTGATGCACACTATCGTCGGACGGCTTGCGGAGCGGATTGAGGCTTGGCAGAAAGACCGATCCCGTGCGGCAAGCCGGAATATGTCGCTCAAGCTGATGCTCGACAACTTCAAACCGGAAATGGTGGCGTTTGTAACAGCCAAGCTCATCCTAAACACCGTGACGAAGCGGGAATCCGTGCAGTCAACGGCAATCGCAATCGCCCGGTTCCTTGAGGATGATTTGAATTATCGGAAATTCCGCAAGGCAATGCCGAAGTACGTTGAGAAGGTTAAGAAGCATCAGGAAATGAAGCGGACGGACTACCGGACCAAGATGTTTGTCATGCGAAAGATGCAGAAGCAGAAAGGCGTCGATGAGGTTGAGTGGTCTATCGAAGAAAAGGCCCGGCTTGGGATGTACCTTGTCGAGATGTTCTGTGAAGTATCTGGTTGGGTAGAGCGTGTTACCGTCTGGACCACAGAACGCCGGGAGAAAACAATTCTTCAACCGACCCCCGAACTTCTCGCATGGGTGAATGATGCTAACACAGCGAAGGAACTTCTCACGCCGGTCTATCACCCGATGATAGTTTCGCCGGTTGATTGGACCAACCCCTTTGACGGTGGCTATTACGACCTACCGTTGACGCTGGTGAAGAACAAGGACCGGGACAAAATCGGGCGGGCGTATCTTCAAGAGCTTGCCGGTAAGGATATGCCGCACGTTTATGAAGCGGTGAACACCCTTCAGCGGACCCCGTGGAGAGTCAACCGGAACGTCTTTGAGGTTGTCAAGCGGCTGTTCTTCTCAGATGAGTTCAAGGGCAACCTCGCCGGTCTTCCGCCCCGCGACCGGTTTGAAAAGCCTACCGCTGGTCCTGAGTTTTACACCGACATGGAGTACAAGAAAGCCCACAAGCGGGAACTTGCGAAGATTGAGGAACTGAACAATCAGCTTGACTCCAAGCGGATTGCTACGGCGGCTCAGATTGAAACGGCAGAGATGCTTTTGAATGAACCTGAGTTCTTCTTCCCGTATCAGCTTGACTTTCGTGGCAGGGTCTACCCTGTCCCGGCCCGCCTGAATCCTCAGGGTGAGGACTCGGCCCGTGGAATGTTGGAGTTCGCCAACGGTCTGCCTATCGGACGCGACGGCGGCAAGTGGCTGGCGATTCACGGTGCGAATATGTATGGCGTCGATAAGGTTTCGTTTGAGGACCGCGTGAAGTGGGTTCTTGAGAATGACCGCGTTATCGCTGAGTGCGCCATGTATCCGTTTGACAGTTTGGGGTTCTGGACGAAGGCGGACAAGCCGTTCCAGTTCCTCGCTTTCTGCTTTGAGTGGACGGCATACACCACGCACCTTGCAGAAGGGAAGTTCATGGACAGCTTCATCTCCCGGCTTCCGATTGCGATGGATGGTAGTAACAACGGTATTCAGAACCTCTCGGCGTTGGGTCGGGACGTGAACGCGGCGACCTTTGTCAATCTCATTCCCTCGGACGTTCCGCAGGACATCTATCAACTCGTGGCTGACCGCGTGATTGAAGCGGTGAAAGCCGACTACAACAACCCTGACCCCAAACGGCGCGCTCAGGCTTACGGTTGGGAAGGGCATATCACACGCAAGATTGTGAAGCGTCCCATCATGACGATGCCCTATGGCGTCACGCAGTACGGGATGATTGACCAGATTCAGCAGGAACTTGTGTCCATGCAGTTGCAGGGCAAATGCCCGTTCAACACCGACTGCCGGGCCGAAGCCGCTTACTTGTCGGTGAAACTCCGCGAAGTCCTCGGGGACACCGTTGCTTCTGCTGTCGGCGTGATGACTTGGTTGCAGGAAGTCGCACAGGTTGTTGCAAGAGACGGTTTGCCGATTGTGTGGCAGACTCCGATTGGTTTCCATGTTCAGCAGAACTACCGCAAATTAGATTCTAAACGTGTTATCACCCTTCTCGGCGGAGTGCGGGTTGAATCACGGATTAATGTTCCGACATCAGCCGTTGACGTAAAGTCTATGTCGCGTGGAATCAGCCCGAATCTGGTACACAGCTTCGATGCCTCTCACATGATGGACACTATCCTTCGGTGTAAGGCGCATGGAGTGACCGACTTCCAGATGATTCACGACTCTTACGGGACTCACGCTTGCAACGCCGGTCTGCTGGCCCGTGAACTGCGCGAAGCGTTCATCAGTCAGTACACGCCGGATCGCCTGAGAGAGTTCGTGGAGCAGTTGCGGGAGCAGGTTGGTGAGGACAGCCGCCCGAATCTGATTGACCCGCCTGAGTACGGTGAACTGGACATCAACGTGGTCCGTGACAGCCGGTACTTCTTCGCGTAGTCCCTTCTTATTAGAAAGACTTTAAGTTTACTTTAAGTGAGACCCCCGGTCACAAGCCGGGGGTTTCTGCTTTTTGTATGTGTTTCCTATTTACTTACTACTACTTAGACCAAACATGAGTGTTGAAAGTGGGAGTAATAGAGAGAACGTCACAGCCACAGCGAAAGGAGAACCTTATGGAGAGACTTCCGAGTATCGCGGAAATGAGTGTGAACCCTATTGCCCCTGCCCCGCCGGAAATCAGCGAGGAACTTCTGAACGCCATTCTCGGCGCACAGGCACGGCTGAACAGGCGGAAACAGCTTCTCGTGACGCCGGTGAAAATCAAGTCCGGCGAAGTGTTCACGATGGAATCCGGCGGTAAGTATCTCTGCACGTCGCGGGGAAACTTCGTCCGGCTCGACAAGAAACTCAGTAAGAAGGCGCGCAGGAAAGCCGCCAGAAAGTGAGGCGCACATGAAGAAGACTCTCAGTACCGTCATTGGCCTCAACCAGCGGAAGGAACTCCCGGCAGATACGCGCGTTCTGTTCAAAATTGGACAAAACGAGGTTGAGGTTTTTCACGACATATACACCGACACTCTCAACATCCGGTCCAATGGGTTTCATAGACTTTGTGTCTATCCCGAAGACTCAAACGTAATTCGTGTAGGCATTACTCACAGAAAATAACTGAAAGGAGCACCACTATGGAACAGCCTACTATCGTTCTCACCATGACGCGTAAGGAGTTTGAGAAGCTGGCTACCGGCTGGTTTGTGAGCCAGATGCAAAACGGTGTCTGCACCTGTGAAGCCTGTGAAGGTGTAGCAGAAATTCTTGGTGAGGGAATCGAAGAACTGTTGCTGTTCGATGAGATGGTGGCTGACATGGAAGCCATCGAAGACCTCATCGACAGACTGAAGTCAGACGCTCGGATGAACTAGCTTCTTCTGACTCACCCTCAGTACCTCATCGAAGCGTAACCCAACCGAAACGAAAGGAGACAACACACTATGACACGAGATAACCTCATGAACGGCAACCCTGCCGAAGCGGTGAAGGAGAGTTACAAGCTGGTCCACGCTCTCGACAACATCACGCCCCCGAACCCCGCCCTCAAGGTTCAGTCCCTCGCCTTTCTGACGGCAATGGTGGCGGACCTCATGGATTACGAGCCGCACCTGATGCTGGAACTCGGTGACAACATCCGGCGTGAGATGTCCAAGCATGAGCCAGACACGCTCAAGGCGTTCCGCGCTTACGTTGCGGGGGAACTGCGATGACAGACTCCAACGCCATCAACAACGTCTATGACGTGCGGTGTAAGAAGTGTGGAGCGAAGTTCATTGCCTACTCCACAACCAAAACCTTTTCCTGCCCTCAGTGCGGTAGTCTGCAACCCGCGTTGAAGCTGGAAGAATACAAGCTCCGGTCCAAAGTTTTCTACCGCAAGCTCACCGAAGACGGGCGGCGAAGGCTTATCGCACGAAGGCGGGTGACACCATGACACGCGAAAACCTGATTGCAACTGTGAAAGCAATGGTTCGTAACGACGTGGCTGTCCCGGTGGACCTTCTCGCGGAGCTTCACCTGACCGGCGTTGAGTTGGACCGCATCTTTGAGGACACCAACCTCGGTTACGAAATCATCGAAACCAAAGACATCAACTCGTTTGACGAAGTTGAGTGAAAGGAGAAATTTACGTGGCTGAAAAGAAAGAGCGCAACAAGATGTTCACAACGCCGAAGGGCATCGCCGCCTATCCGTGGCTGACGAAGCCCGACACGAAGTTCAAACAGGCGGGAGAGTTCTCCATCCGGCTGAAGGTTCCGGCAGACGAAGCTACCGGGCTGGTCAAGCTGATTGAGGAAGCCCGTGAAGCGAACTTCGCCGCTGTCAAGGCGGACAACCCGAAGAAGAACATCAAGAAGGCAGACCCCCCGTACAAGCCTGAGCTTGACGATGAGGGTAACGAGACAGGCAACCTACTGTTCAACTTCAAGCAGGGCGCAATCATCAAGACGAAGGATGGTGAGACCATCAAAGTCACCATCAAGATTTTCGACGCAAAGGGACAGCCCATCGTCGGCAAGATTGTCGGCGCGGGTTCGACTGTGAAGGTTGCCTTCCAGCTTAACCCCTTCTACACCGCTCAGATTGGGGCCGGTATCGGTCTTCGTCTGAAGGCTGTGCAGGTCATCGACCTGATTGAGCCTCAGGGCGGTTCGGCCGAGTCCTACGGTTTCGGTGAGGAAGACGGTTATGAGTATGAGGGCGAGGATGTCGCCTTCGACGGTCAGGCTCCCCCCGCCGGTTCGCCTACCAATGGCGATTTCTAAGTTCCGTACCCGCTCCACTCTGGAATCTTATACCATCAGCGATTTGAAGGAACGTCAGGTTGACTTTCAGTACGAACCTCACCGTATTAAATATATGCAGGTGCAGGAACGCTCGTACACGCCTGACATCCTTCTCGCTAATGGGATATATGTTGAGGTCAAAGGATACTTTACATCCCTTGACCGGGTGAAACACCTGCTCATCAAGAAGTCCAACCCCGACCTTGACATTCGGTTCCTGTTTCAGAGGGCAAACAACAAGCTCAGCAAGACGAGCAAAACCACTTACGCCGCATGGTGTGAGAAGCACGGCTTTTTGTGGGCGGAGAAGCGTGTCCCTCAAGAGTGGATTAACGAGAAGCCGAAATCCAAGCGAAAGGAGAAGAAGCTCCCGAACCCCGGCTTAACGTCAGCCGGTCCTGAGCGTCTTTACAACTAACAATAATGCCTTCCCCCAACGTGAAGTACCTTGCCGTCCATTGTGCCGCGACGAAGCCGTCGATGGACGTTGGCGCGGCTGAGATTGACCGGTGGCATAGAGCGCAGGGCTGGTTCAAAATCGGCTACCACTATGTCATCCGACGTAACGGGAAGATTGAGAAGGGGCGTCCTGAGTCTGAAATAGGGGCGCACGTTAGCGGCTACAACTCCGTGTCTCTCGGTGTCTGCCTTGTCGGTGGTATCGACAGTAGAGGAAAGACCGAGAACAACTTTACTCCGGCTCAGTTTGAGTCGCTGAGAACCCTACTCACCGAACTCAAGGCCCGCTACCCTGAAGCCATTGTACAGGGACACCGGGACTTCCCTAATGTCAAGAAGGACTGCCCAAGCTTCGACGTGAAGAAGTGGTGGTCGGAACAATAGTCCCCTCAGCGGACGTAGTCGCTTTCACGCTCGGTATCGTCCGGCATTGTGGCTACGTCCGCTTTTAATTGTGAAAGGAGCGTCCTATGGAACTCACAAAACTTCAGATGGTGAAGATTGGTTTCTTCGCCGGTATCGGAATGTATCTGTCAGGCATCGTGTGGGGACTCGCCGGTGTCCTGCTGTCCATCATCTTCCGCTAAGAAAGGAGCATACACATGAAAGCAAAGACCAACAAGATTCAGATTCTCAATCACCTGCTCGGTCAGAAGCATATCTCTCAGCTTGAAGCCCTCGGTGTTTACCGATGCTTCCGCCTTGCTGCTGTCATCCATGAACTCCGTAAGGAAGGCTATAACATTCAGTCTCATTGGTCCGTTGATGCGACCGGTAAGAAGTACAAGCGGTACTACCTCGCAAAGTAGGTGTCTCTTATGGCTGACGGGAAATTCCTGCGGCACGAACCCTGCCCGAAATGCGGAAGCAAGGACAACCTCGCCCGATACGAGGACCACGGCTTCTGCTTCGGGTGCGGGTATTACGAGGGTACAGGGGGCGTTGAAGCTGAACGCCCTATCCTTGACAACGTCAACTTCATCTATGGCGAGTTCATGCCGTTGATGAAACGCATGATAACCGAAGAAACCTGCCGCAAGTTTGACTATCGCGTCGGTGTTTATCGTCAGCGCGACGGCTCCATGTCTCCCGTCCAGATTGCGAACTATCGGTCTGACGGGAAGGTAGTCGGGCAGAAGATTCGGTTCCCTTCAAAGGACTTCAAGTACCTCGGTGATGGGTCTCAGCCGCCCCTCTTTGGTCAACACCTATGGGGCAACGGCGGGCGCATGATTATCATCACTGAAGGCGAGATTGACTGTATGACTGTGAGCCAAGTTCAAGGGAACAAGTATCCTGTCGTATCAGTCCCTAACGGAGCGTCCGGCGCAAGGAAAGCACTTCAGCGTGAACTTGAGTGGCTTGAGCGTTTCGACTCCGTGATTCTAATGTTCGACATGGATGAACCGGGACAGGAAGCCGCGAAGATATGCGCTGAAATCTTTACGCCCGGTAAGGCGAAGATCGCACACCTTCCGATGAAAGACCCAAACGAGATGCTGCTTGCCGGGAAGGGCGAGGAAATTATCCGTGCGGTCTGGAACGCAAAGGAGTACCGGCCTGACGGTATCATCGCTGGTCCTGATTCGTGGGACCACTTCATGAAGAAGCGTAACGCTGTGTCTATCCCCTATCCGTGGGAACCGCTGAACAAGCTGACTTACGGTCTGAGGAAACACGAGCTTGTGACGGTAACTGCCGGAACCGGTATCGGCAAGTCAACTCTATGTCGAGAACTGGCGTATCACCTTGTAAAAGCCGGTCAGAAGGTCGGCTACATCGCTCTTGAGGAATCGGTTGGTAAAACTGCCGAGTCCTTCATCTCACTTGAACTCAACATTCCCCTTCACACGTCCAAGACGCCGGTCTCTGATGCGGTTCTTCAAGAGGCGTGGAAGCGGGTATTCGACAACAGTCGGTTCTTCCTCTACGACCATTGGGGTTCAACCGACATCGACAACCTCATTTCCAAGATGCGTTACCTCGTCCGGTCCTGCGGTGTGGATTGGTTGTTTCTTGACCATATTTCCATCGTGGTATCCGGCATCGCTGATGGTGACGAGCGGCGAATGATTGACAACATCATGACCCGACTCCGCACCTTTGTCGAGAACGTGGACTGTGGCCTCATCATCGTTTCCCACTTGAAGCGTACCGATGAAAAGACATCGCACGAAGAAGGCGGACGAGTTCGACTGTCTCATTTGCGAGGGTCCGGCGCAATCGCTCAGTTGAGCGACATTGCCATTGGCCTTGAGCGGGACCAACAGGACGCTGAGGAAGCGAATGTGGTTGCTGTGCGCGTTCTGAAGAACAGGTATTCCGGTGACACCGGGGTTGCCTGTGAAATGTACTACGACAAACAAACCGGTAGGCTCTATGTCCGTGAGCCTGAGCAAGTGCTGTTCACTCAGGCGGCGACAGAGGACGGGAGCATCGACTACTGAGAAAGGAAGGTTGGTATGGGGAAGTATCCATCATGTGATTCATGTGAAGCATACAAGGACAAGTTTTGTGTGGATCTCAAGACAGGTGTCAGGAAGTTCGAACCGGACCCCCGGCTCGGCTGTCCTGACCACAAGCCGGTCAAGCTGTTTCGGATGCATGACCATCCCGATGAAAGCCGAAAGTCTCTCGGGCTGAACATCCTCGATAACAACGGGATTGAACTGGATGAGAAGAACCCCGGTCCGATGGGTGATTGGAAGTCAAGCGGCGTCTTCTGTAAGGGGGAAAATGAAGTTACGACTCGGAAGTGTATTGATTGCGCTCACATGAGTCAGGCCAATGCTCCTTATGTGTGGCAGACTCCGATTGGTTTCCATGTTCATACGACTGATTACTGTCAGAAGTTTAAGGTCGAGAGAAGTCGCCACGCGGTCTGTGTGTGTACTGAGCATACACCCGTTGAGGAGGCGAAGAAGCCCATCCCGACTGAGATGTTCACCGTCACGAAAACGGGCGACGCCAACACGTCTGAACACTACAAACACTTTCGGATTCAACCTATCGACTTCGTGGTTGCCAATGACCTCGGGTTCCTTGAGGCCAATGTCATCAAGTACATCTGCCGGTATCCCTACAAAGGGTCTGCGCTGAAAGACTTGGAGAAGGCCCGGCAATACGTTGATTGGCTCATTGAGCGTGAGAGAAAGAGAGGTCCGCGAGATGAACAGACGTAAGTGGTACGACATCGCGTGGAGAGTTCCGGGGTGGTTGGTCATGACCGTTGGGTTGTGCATCTACGTCTTCGGAGTCTTTGCTACCTATGGGCCACGAGAGGCACGGAAAGTGTGGCGTGACGTATAATGAAGAAGTGGAAATTGAAGTTCAAGCGGCCATACCTGTACCTCTACATCTTACAAGACCCGAGTGTGGGAAGGGGAGTAACACCATGACATACACACAGATGAAAATGCTGATTGAGTTCATCAAGCTGTGCGTCCGCAGCTATCGGACGGTGGACAATTACACCGATGCTGATGTCATGCGGCGCAATGATTTAGAAACACGCTTACTCTTGTCCTGTGGGTACGAGCGTAAGTTCTGAACCAGAACCTCGGGAGTGGGGATGACGGGGGTATCGCTGGACAGGGACGCCTGTCGGAATACTTAAACCGGCCCCTTTCCCCGAGAACTGTTCAAGCCGAGTCAAGTGACCGGAAAGGAGATTGGATGAGCATACGAATCTTTGACATTGAAACGGACGGTTATGACCCGACCCGTATTCACGTCCTCGTCATCAAAGACTTGGACACAAACGAGGTCCACCGGTTCCGGCAGAACGGGCGAGAGAACTCCATCCCGCTCGGACTTCAAATGCTGGCGGACTCTGACGTTATCGTTGGACACAACATTATCAAGTACGACCTGTGGGCAATCCGCAAGCTCTACCCGAAGTGGAGAACCCGCGCCATACCCTTCGATACCATCGCCGCGACATACCTCATCTGGACCAACATCCGTGACATCGACATGGCGAAGGCCAATCGCGGGGAGTTCCCGAAAGACTGTATTCGCAAACATCACCTGAGAGCTTGGGGTCATCGGCTCGGGATATTCAAAGGTGAGTTCGCAGGTCCGTGGGAGAAGTGGTCTCAGGAAATGGAAGACTATTGTGTGCAGGACGTTGAGGTTACTCACGCCTTGTACCTCAAGATTATCGAAAAGAACTACGCGCAGTCGGCGCTGGACCTTGAACACGCGGTCTATCCTCTCATCGCGGAGCAGGAACGCAACGGCTTTATGTTTGACCGAGCCGCCGCTGTTGAACTGTATGCGACTCTGGTGAAGAAGCGGATTGAATTGGAAGCCAAACTCAAGGAGTGCTTTGAGTGGTGGTTCATGCCCGGCGGTTCGTTCACTCCGAAGAAAGACAACGCCAAGAAAGGGTACGTTGCCGGGGCGACAATGACGAAGCTCAAAGTGGTCGAGTTCAATCCCCGGTCCCGTGACCATATCTCAAACAGGTTGATGAAGATTCGTGGCTGGCGTCCTACAGCGTTCACCAATAGTGGGAAGCCTGAGGTCAACGAGGAAATCATCGCCGCCCTGCCCTATCCCGAAGCCCCGCTCATCGGTGAGATGCTGATGGTTGAGAAACGTATCGGTCAACTCGCTGAGGGAGACAATGCGTTACTCAAGCATTACAACGAGCAGGACTGCCGGATACACGGGGGCGTGCTTATCAATGGAACGGTGTCAGGACGGGCGGCTCACATTGCTCCAAACTTGGCTCAGGTTCCTCAGCCGCGCTCACCGTATGGCAAAGAGTTCAGAGCTTGCTTCATCGCCCCTGAGGGCATGGTCCTCGTGGACGCTGACGCAAGCGGACTTGAGCTTCGGATGCTGGCGCACTACCTCGCGCGGTATGACGGCGGGGAGTACGTTAAGGTCATCCTCAACGGTGACGTGCATACACACAATCAGCACATGGCGGGACTTGATACTCGTGACCAAGCCAAGACGATGATTTATTGCATGATTTACGGCGGCGGTGACGAGAAGCTTGGGTCTATCACAGGTAAGGGTGCGCGAGAAGGGAAGCGATTGAGAGACCGCTTTCTTACCAACGTCCCGGCGTATGCGAAGCTGACTGAGGGTGTTAAAAGCGCGGCCCGTGCGCGGAAGTATCTCATCGGTCTGGACGGAAGGCATCTGATGGTCCGGTCTTTACACTCGGCCCTCAATCTTCTCCTTCAGTCCGCCGGGGCCGTTATCATAAAGAAAGCCATGCGTCTGTACCACGAAGACCTGTGGAGTCAGGGTATCGACTTTAAGCAAGTCCTGTGGTGTCACGACGAATGGGTGGTTGAGTGCCGACCAGAAGATGCAGTTAAGGTCGGTGAGGCGATGGTAAACGCAATTAGACGTGCCGGTGAGTTCTTCAACCTGCGCTGTCCTCTCACCGGGGAGTATCACGTCGGAAAGAATTGGGCTGAGGTTCATTGACACCAGAAGAAGTCGTTGCAGTAACTCGGGCGGCTGTCCTCGGCGGACGGACCGCCAAACTGAAATGGAATAGGGGCTTCAACGAAAAGGTTTTAGAGGTTGGGACGAATGATAATGGGTGCTTCATCCCCCTCTCTCATCAACTCAACCATGATGGCTATTTTCGGAAAAGCCTGACGGTTGGCGGGAAACCGAAAACCCTC
>Ga0067045_1003730_pt1 | contig 16099 bp, 18 predicted proteins | sample TerdegcTABiofilm_FD_59184 | JGI IMG/M metagenome (GOLD analysis project Ga0067045, IMG submission 59184) | Combined Assembly of (Gp0054472, Gp0054536) Wastewater bioreactor microbial communities from Singapore -Terephthalate degrading...
CCCTGTCAATTTTTTCGACTATTACCTCTACTCTTTGTCCTTTAGAATAAATGGCGCTCAATGGAATGGACCTGGATGTGCCGGCTCTTCTCCGGTCCAGGTCCACTATTACTCCTCCGCCAAGGTCCAGTCCAACCCATATATCTGTAACGAAATTAATCTCCGCTTCTATTTTTTGCCCCTCTTCCACCATTCTCATAATCCTGTCCCGAGCTTGTTCCACCACTTCTTTGCGGGAACAGGCCAACAGTTTGTTTTTTTTGTCAATTCCCTTTATTATTACCCTGACTTCCTCGCCCACAAAGTAGTTCATCATTTTTTCAGTGGATAATCCGGTTTCACTGAAGGGAACTAAACCACGCACATGGGGGGCGCCTTCGAATTCCAGTTCCCAGGCCATACCCTGAAGTGTTTCTTGCTGGACCACCGCCACCACCAGGGCATAGAGTTCGCTGTTTCGATCTTTCGCGTCGTAAAGTTTATCCCAAAATTCAATATCACCATGTATTTTCTCGGGTGCTAATAACATATTTCAAACCTCCTGTTTTTTTATTTTACAGACCAGATTTTGACCGGTCTATCAGTTACTTTATTGGTATTGGTTCGAGTCAGTTCCGGCGTTCTGGTTTTGTCGTCTTCGTTAATAACAGGAACATCAACGTCAAATGACCTGGCCGGCAGGTACTCTTCAACAGACATCATCCCGCATTTGACGATGTTTCTGGCCTGAGGCAAATCAACCCAGCCAACTTTCTTTACATATACCGGGTAGGACCACTGTAAAAGTGCGATAGCATGCCTGGGGTCAATACGCAATATTTCATCCATCGTCATTAATGGCCTTTTCATCACCATTCTCTGTTTCTTTTTAAATGTAAAATAATTTTTCATTGGTACAGTTAAATCTTCACTTGTTCTTTCCATCTCTACCGCTGCATCGCCCAGGTTTTCACTGAACATTCGGGCCAGTTCTTTATCGGCCGGAGCGATTCCTGCAAGCATTACTGTTGGACAGTTGCCCAAAATCGTCTTGGCTTCGTTGACTCCGTAAACGTATTCTAATTGTGTTGGTGTCTGTAAAATCATTTGCAGATGAATGCCCTTGCTTCTGGCCGTGGATATGATCTCGGGCAATCCCGGGATCATGCCTACGTTGGCCATCTCGTCCCAGATATTTCTGACTTTTACGGGCAATACCTGGCCGGGGCTTTGAAAGGCCAACTTGTCCAGTCTTTTGAACAGGAACTTATAAAATACGGATAAAATGGGCTTCAAGTAGACCCCTTCCCCACCTGTGGGAACGATCAAGAATAAAGCGGTTTTTTTCTTACCTATCTGGGTCAGATCTATTTCCTGTTGGGACATCAACGCTGCCAGCGGGGCCGTTGTCATATTTTTCAGGACAGCTGTCAGGTTGGAAACCGCGTATTCATAGTTTTTCTTGACAACTCCCCGCCAGCGTTCATAAATCATAGGGCTTATTTTACCTGCTTTATATGCCGCCTTGAAGCGCGCGTCCAATACTTCCTCCGGCCATGCCGTCAATGCCATCAAGCTCCTCATGTGTTGCTGTTCTACTGGAAAATCGCCCTTCAACATGCCAACCATTGCTTCTGCCAGCTCCATGGCCTTTAGCATGAAGTATGAATCGCTAACGGTGGTGGCATTTTTGGAAAGCGTGTCAACCATTTCCGATATTTCTGCGTCGTCCTGACATTCTATAACCTGGTTCCACCGGTTGCTGTGCTCCGGTGTCATGAAGTTCAACGCCCAGACATTTTCATATCCCTCTTCTTTTAGCCATTTTGCTGTGGTTTTGAATAATTCACCCTTGGGATCTATTGCGACAATACTTTGTCCTTCACACACTGCAGCAATGATATTACCAATTACAAGACTAAATGTTTTACCGCTACCTGTGCCGCCATAGATTATGGCATGTGGTGCAGTCTTTGGTGTGTTTTTAGGCATTTTTTCAAAATTTACTCTGATAATTTTGCCGTCCAACTCACCTATCAAATTACCACCCGGAAAAGCCGCATCTTTTCGGGTGGGTGGACCAAATTCACAAAATTTACTTAAATCTTGAATACTTGCCCAGCGTGATGTACCATAGGCGGGATTGTTGATTACCTTGAGGCCGTGCACGTGATTGGCGTCGTTTTTTTGATTCTTTAACTGCAGCAGCTTATTTTTTATGTGCAAGGCTGTGCCGGCACCAATCAGCAACCCGTTTATCACAAGCCATATTTCCCGCACGGCGGGAACTGACAGTTCTCCGGACGGCCTGGTGAGCCACGCCCACGATGCTTCAAAAGGGTGTTTGAAGTACCATGAGACCGTGTTTGTGTCACCATATGAATAGTTGGTGAAGATGTTTTTTATGTTTTCCGCCTGGTCGTACAGTATTGCGGACGCACTCCCCAGTATCCACACGTCCGCTACGTATACCGCTGGTAGGGCGAGTGGCAGCAGCGCGGCTTTTCTAATGTTCTTTCTTATTGCTTCTTCTATTTCCGGCTTTATTTTTAATAAATCAAGTGCTGCTCCGGGCAAGTTTTCCGCCTCCTGTTGCTTCTTCCATGCTCGCAGTTATCTGTACGGCGATATCTCCTTTAAGGCCCATGTCTTTGAGAACTTTCTTTGCGACATATATAACGCCCAGCACTCCCTGCTCCCAGGTACTCTCTTTGAACCTCACTTTCTTCGGGGTGTTTTTGTAGGGGTGCATCACTGTAACGTAACCGCCCGGCCCGAACTCGTTTTTTTCACGGGCTAGCTGAACAGTTATTTCATCACCCAGTCCCATTCTTTCCACCACCGGCTTGGGCAAGTAGACATTGCCTATGCGGTCCATGATGTCCCTGTAGCATACTGTGTAGTCCGTCGTTTTTCTTCTGTGCATGAGAAATCCTTTGGCTGTCATTTTATGTTACCTCCCGTTTCCAAAATCAAATATTACTTTTCCTTCTTCGTCGATTACCAGCGAGGCTTCGAACGGTTTTTTAGCCTTGCTTTTAAAACCTTTCAGCCTTCCGGTACTGCCGTTTTTCAGGAGTATTTTGGCCTGTGTAAGGCTTATTTTTTTGCCGGCAATTACTTTCCAGATTACGAATGTACATCCCTCCCTGTAGCCTGTGCATCTATAGCTTTTGGGATATTCCGCAACCTCGCACTCGCATAGGGGGCATTTTCCAAGCGCTATTCTGGTTTGGTTACCGTTTATACTGCCTGTCCGCCGGCTTACTTCCTGTTTTGCTGCCAGCCCTACCACATCTCTGGTGAATTCGATTATTCCTTCCATCCAACGTTCTACCGGTTCTTTTCCCTTTTCGATCTCTACCAGCCCCTGTTCCCACCTGGCCGTCAACAATGGTGACTTGACTTGTTCCGGAACCAGATTGATCAGGGTCACGCCCTTTGTTGTGGGAACAAGATACTTCTTCTGCCGCAGGATGTAACCTACTTTTATCAGGCGCTCGATGATGGCGGCGCGGGTGGCAGGTGTGCCGAGGCCTCCGGATTCTTTCAGGATGCCGGCCATTTCTTTGTCGTCCACCAGTCGGCCGGCGTTCTCCATCGCGGCCAGCAATGTAGCCTCTGTATAACGGGCGGGAGGCCTGGTTTTTTTCTCGGTGGTTTCCACGTTCTGTACTGATACCTGGTCACCCTGCGCCAGGGAAGGCAGGCTTTGTCTGTCTTCTTCCTCATTGCCCTGGACATGCTCACCACCAATATCTCCGCCGCAAATTGTTTTCCAGCCGGGTTCGATTTCTACTTTTCCTTTTGACAGGTATGTTTCTTCGCCGGCCACGGTGATGACTTCTGTAACCGCGTAACACGCGTCAGGGTAAAATATGGCAAGAAAACGGCGGGCAACCAGGTCGTAGATGTTGTATTCGTTACTTGTGAGTCTTGCGAGGTCCGGCCTGGCCGCCGTCGGTATGATAGCATGGTGGTCGGTGACTTTGGAGTCGTTTACGTAACGGTTGCCCAATTCCGTCAGTCTGCCGGGTACCAAAGAGGCGTATTCCGGCGCACTGGCCAGGGCAGCCAGACGGGCGGAAAGTGTATCGCGCACCAGAGCCTCCGTGAGATAACGGCTGTCGGTGCGCGGGTACGTGAGCAGTTTGTATCTCTCGTAGAGTGCCTGGGCTGCTTCCAGGGTCTCCTGGGCGGTCAGGCCGTGGCGTTTGTTGGCTTCTTTCTGCAGCTCGTTCAGGCTGAACAGTTGCGGGGGCTGCTCGCGCTTTTCTTTCTGCTCCACCCGGGTGACTTCACCGGAAGACCCGGTTTTTCGGGCAATCGTTTCGGCTTCGTTTTTACCGGTCAGCCGGTCTTTCTTTTCACTAATCCATTTGCCGCGGTAAATTCCACCGTCTTTTTTCTGGAAAGTCGCCCACACTTCCCAGTAGGTTTCTGGACGGAAATTGTTTATTTCTCTTTCCCTGTTCACGATCAGGGCGAGGGTAGGTGTCTGTACACGTCCCACGGAAAGGACGGCGTTGTGCCGGACGGAAAAGGCGCGGGTGGCGTTGAGTCCAACCAGCCAGTCGGCTTTTGCCCGGGCCTCGGCGGCTGCAGCTAGGTTATCCAGGTCGCTTCCTTCACGCAAGGAGTTAAAAGCTTTCTTCACTGCGGCCGGAGTGGCTTCGGAAAGCCAGAGGCGTTTTACATTTTTCTTGCATTTGCACCATGTAATGATTCTACGGAAAATTAGCTCGCCTTCGCGGCCGGCGTCGCAGGCGTTTATTATAAGGCTTATTTCCCGGGAATTTACCAGGTCTTTTAGTATCTTGAGATGTTTTTCCGTACCCTGTACCGGCTTCAACTTGAATGTGCCGGGTATGATGGGCAGGCTTTCGATGCTCCACTTTTTTAACCCGGGGTCGTATTCGTGCGGCCCGGCCAGTTCCACCAGGTGCCCCAGCGCCCACGACACAATGTATTGTCCGCTTTCCAGGTAACCGTTTTTGCTGGTAAAATGACCGAGCACCGCAGCGATGTCACGCGCTACCGAGGGCTTCTCTGCGATAATTAGGGTTTTAATAAGACCACCTCCGCATTTTTACTACTGCTGTATTTTTGAAGCATTATAATACAAAATCACTGAAGGCATCGTCTATTTCGTTTTCTTTGACATCTTCAATTTTCATAACCGGGTTGCTACTAACGCCGTTGACCAGCATGGACTCTATTCGTGTTAGCCTTTCATAAATCTTTTTACCGTGAGTGGCGTACCACTCAATTGCCTTGGAAATATAACCCGGCTTATCGGTAACGTCTTCAAATATACCTGCTATGTCGTCAGGTAATCTGAACTTGACTCTAAAATCTTTCATTCGTGCCACACCTCTATACTTTGGTATACCTGGCCTCACGTTGTTTTTTACATTAAAACGTGCCACGATTTAATAATATTTATAATTTGTGGCACGTTTTTTACTGTTATTGCCTTTTTGTCTTACAGCGGCAAGGCTTTAGGCTGTGGCACAGTTTATATTGTTTTCCTGCATGGACCGTCCTTTCAGAAGGTAGCCTTGCGCGTTTGCAAACTGGGCGTTCTGCATTATCTCGCAGTTGGCGAACTCCGATATGCCTGATTGGAGTATAAACGCACCGCCGCCGGCGAGATAAACCACCTTCAATTTTTTTTGCTGGCTTCTCCAGCGTCTTGTAATGTTTGATACTATAACATTTTTTAACGCCCTTTCCTGTTTTGCGGCCATGTCTACTATATCGTAATCTCTCCTGTTGAAATGTAAGGGCCTCTCCTGGATCAACGCCTGTTCAATCCATTCAAGGCTGGGGGCGTCTCCGCTTTCGTCCTTAATCTCGTCCTGCACGGCCACAACGACGTCGTTCATTCCATGGGGTATAGTATCCTTGTACGCGTCAAGCATCTTTTTTGTGGCAAGGTCAAACAGTATGATATCCGTTGTTCTGAAGCCCATGTCAACCAGACCAACCAGGCCGCTGGCGCCCGGGTTGCTCTTTTTTAGCTGTCCGTATATTGACGCAACTGCCTGCGGGAACATTATCACCTGGTCGAACACGATCTTTGCCGGCTCGCCGTTTAATATAATTTCTGTGCCTGACATTTTTTTCGAGAGAACTTTTCAAGGATTTTGCCTGTTTAAAAAAGGGTTCCAGCGGAAGGCCGGTCACCAGAGTGGTCGCGGGGTCTCCACTAGACAGCCTCGCAACCGCCGCCATAAGTGCGGGTTTTATTTCTTCGGCACTGCGGCGGTCATTGGAAAACGGTCTCGCCGCGTCCGGGGAGTGTAGAATGGCAAGGTTTCCGACAAAGTAATGCTCCGGCTCATCGGCGTTAATCACCAAATCGTATTTGTCGCTGTCAGACGATGAATTTGAGATCAATTTCTCCAGCTTTCTCTCAAATCCCTTACCGACTACTGAAGGGAAAATTAACGTTTCCCCATTCTCGGCAGCAGCCTTCGTATAGCCATAACCCACATCAACACCAATAATCATTTAAGAGAACCCACCTTTCTTTGTTCATTAATCATAATTTTCATAAATACATCAACGATTTCCGGATCAAAATGCTTTCCGGCGCAATTAACTATTTCACGCAACGCTGCTTCTTTGCTGAATGCCTTCCTGTACGGCCTGTCGGTGGTCATTGCGTCAAAAGCATCAGCCACGGCTATTATCCTGGACGCGATAGGTATATCTTCTTTTGTCAAACCATCGGGATAGCCGCTACCGTCCAATCTTTCATGATGATACCGTACGGCCATAACTACCAATGATAAATCATCGCCATGGCCCATATTCCTGTTACCTTTTTCAATAAGCTGAGATCCAATCACCGGGTGCAGACACATGTGGAACCAATCTTCTTCGTCAAGCGGCCCGGGCTTAAAAAGTATACTGTCGGGTATACCGATTTTCCCGACATCGTGAAAGGATGCAGCAGTTTCTACTACTGTGGCCAATTGCGGGTAACAGTGTTGAGCTATTAACTTACTGTAAAAAGTTACTCCGCTATGATGCCTCGACAAGTACGGATCTCTTAATACCATTATTTTGTTTAGCAGTTCTTTAGTGTCGTCTATAGCGATCACTCCCTTCCTCTTTTCGTGCCATTGAAATGAAAAATCTATAAAAAAAGGCCTCTCATAATAGAGAGGCCCTTGAAGGAGATGGATTAAAGAACTGTATTTAGTATGCAAGTCCTAATTTTTTTGACGGTTGATTATGTCCTGTGGTTCTAGATCTACTTTACCTTGCGGCCGACTGCACATTCTAAATTACATAACTACCGGTGAAATTATACCGGAATCAAATATTATCACCTCAACCTCAACCTTTTACAAGTTAATTCTTTTTTGCCAAAAGTCTCACGTACCAGTCCACAAAATTACCATCGCCGTCTACTTTTGACTCAACCTTCGATACCGCGTATCTAGCCGGCTTAGCACCATTTTGTAGTATCAACGACCTTTCCTCGCACTTCACTACGCCGATGCAGCCCGGGCTGTCCAGCTCAAAAGTCCTGTTTCCTTTTTCAGTTTTTATGGTAAACCTGTTGCCTAGACGGGTTACATCCGGAAAATTCGCGCCTGATATACTGCTGTAAACCGCGATCTCATCTTCACCGTAAGGGTTTGGACCGTTGTAGACTATCAAAAGGTAGTCCACCTGCTCTTTTATTAACGAGCCTGATAACGGCCACAAGTCATATTCAGAAAGAGATAAATTTTTTGCCAGCACCGCACGGAAAGTGCCGTGTGCATCGTCAGCAATAATACACGGGTGGCCTTCTTCAATGCTTGTGCTGTTTAGCATCATAGCAGAGTCGCGGGTAGCTGTTTCAACTGCATGTTTCAACTCAAGGTCAGCCAACAATACCGTTCTCGGCACTTCAACAGCCAGAATAGTACCTGCAAAGAAAACAACAAACAGAATAAGAAATACCGCTGTTAATACTGCCCCTTTTTCGTCATGGAGTATATTCACTTAAGCCCCGCCCCCCGACAGTTATTTTGAAGTCGCTAAGCGGATCTACTCCGATCAGCCTGCCGAGCGTAAAAGGCTCAACCTGCGGGCGCAGTATCACTTTAAAAGTGATTTCAGTACCCCTTGATACCGGTGAATCGCCGTTTACCTCTCTCGGGGCGATAATATCGCCGTCTGCGTCCTCGATATCACAACCTGCCTCTGCAAATTTATCAAACATTTCCGCCTCATCGGCTTCTGTCAGGTACCCGGTTACACGTATGCGGTCAAAGTAATAGCTGGCTATATGCGTGCAAGCCTGCTGCTTTACTTCCAGCATCCAGATGTCCGTGCCCATAAATGCCATGAACACAACCATTAGCCCTATAATCAAAAATTCGACGCTTAAGTAACCACGCTCGTTAAAAACCCGTTTCACTTACACCCTGCACCCCCAACTGTATTCTCTGATACAGGTCCCGCAATGGTGGCAGTAACTGGCTAACTATTGACAGGGCAATTATGGATACCGCTGCCAGACATATTAAAGACTCAACGGTAAACATTCCTTTCTCGCTTAGCAGTATCGTTTTTACTTTATTAATCATAAAAATCACCTCAATAAAAAAGGCCTCCCGGCGGGAGGCCTTTTTTATCAGCAAAGTTGAAACTTAGTATGCAACTTCCCAGCTTTGAATGATGCCGTCAATTTTTGTGCCGACCGATGATGCCGAACCACTCAGACCGGCGCTTAAAGCGGTAAATATCGCGCCGGCAATGACACCAATCATCGCCATGATGACCATGATTTCAACTGTCATTGAACCGTCTTCCCTTTTGAATAACTCTTTGATTTTTTCAACCATCACTCTTTCTCCTTTCGTTAAAAATATAGTCCCCGGTAATAAATCACCGCATCAACTTGCCGGGCATCACCTCCTTTATAAAAACGTTCCTTATAGACCCGCCTGCTTTAAGACATTGATAACGCGCCAGAACAGCACGCCGGCAAACATACCGAACACTGCAATCAAGGGCAGTATCCGGTAGACCACAAAATAAAGCGGCCGCGTGGTGATTTTAGCCCTAGCGGTCGCCTCGTACAGCCTTTCAAGGCTCTGGCCTTCCCTTTGTATGATGCCCTCCAGCCTTTCCACACCTACTCTGTCAATCTGCACAAGTAGCCCTGTGAGTATATCCGCCTCCGGCATGTTGATTTCTTTTCTCAGTACTTCAAGTGCCCTTGTGGAGCCGGTAGACCACATGCCCAGGCATTTATTGATCGCTCCAGATATATTGGGAGTAATCATTCTTGCCGACATCAGCGCGTACATCAAAGACATCTTTGCCTGTAAAAACAGGTCGCAGGCTTCAAACAGCAGTATTACCTCACGCTTTTTGCTCTGCTCGAACGCCATCCCTCGCACTCTGTTAAAACCCTTTACTACAAGGATACCCACCAGCACGCCAAATGAGATAGCGGTAACAAGCCACTTTGTACCCCATGCCAGATACCCCATTACGATAGCACCAATCAATCCGGCTATAATAAGCCCGCTGTCTTCCGGGTTAATACTTTTGGGCTTAATATTTAAGCCCGGTACGAATAACGCCAGCCCTAAAAAGACCAGGACAATGCCTGCGATAAACATTAATTGAATCAAAGGACATCGCCTTCCATATACTTATTAATCGTGGCAAATACGATGGTCGATGCAAAACTTAAAAACATGATCAACCGGCCGATAAAAGTACCGTTTAGAAACTCGTTAACCGAGTCCGGATATATACGCATCAGGATCAGGTACGCCGGCAGCGGGGCCACAGTTATTACCAGCGACATCAGCCTTTCGCCCGTTGACTCCGACCGGGACTTGACGGACAACTCATTGCTTACCGTCATCTTCGAGGCCAGCTTAGAAAAAAGCGGTACTACCGCGGCGCCTTTATCGGCAAGCTGCATCAGTTGGACGAAAATAAAACCGTATGCCGTGGGCAGTTCTTTAAACAGTTGTTCGAGGACGGCATTGGTATTTTTATTTAACAGGTGCGTTTTATACGCCCGCGCAAATATAGGCCCAAGGGGCGCTTCAGGCACACGCTCGGCGACCGCGCGGATCGCCCTGCCCAACTGCGGAGTAACGGAGTATTCTGCGGCGAACACCCTCGCCGCCGAGGTAAGCTGCCTGTTTATCTTTTCGTTATACAGAACCTTTTGGTGGGCCATCTTCTGGTCGACCACCAGAACAACGATCATTACGCTTAGTAATGCAAACAACACGCTGCCGAACAACTGAAGCCCGCAAAGAAAAATTAAACGGGCACAGTATGATCAGCAGGATTATTGTTTTGGCACTGCCGGCATTTACAAGTGGCGTTCTACTTACCTGCTTCTCAAGTAAATTCAACCACTGGTCGCTGTACTGCCACTTTATTTTTCTTTTACTGCTACGGCCTTGCAGAATGTATACCGCAACTCCGGAGAAAACCAGGACCAGGCCGAGGGCCAGCATTAGTTCCATATCCGCATCACTTCTTCCCTACTAACTCCGAACTTGAACAGGTTATTGATAATTCTTTCAGAAGGTGCGCTAATGAACTCCCAACTGCCCCGGCTGTAAGACTCACTATCAGGTACCCACCGGATAAGCTCCCTTAATTCAACATCCTCGCCGTTGTTAGATATTTCCGTTACCGATTCCACCATCCTTACTCCACTGGTAGGGTCATAAAACATCTGTACGATCACGTCATATGCCTTAGCCACCCGCAATAGCGCCTGATTCAGCGGCAGGTTTAAGCCCTCTTCCAGCATCATCATGGCTGTAGTTGCAATCGCCTCATAGGGCGATACCGAGTGCATCGTGGCCATTGATCCCTTGTGGCCTTTCGTGCCGGCCCTGATCGCCTCGCTGGCCTCGCCGTAACCCCGAAACTCGCCTACAATGATAATGTCCGGCGACATCCGGACAACAGCGGTTTCAAATATTTTTTTCATCGTCTTGCCGACTTCAGCGTGCTCCTCCAGCTCGACTATGTTTCTTCCCGGATATTTTTTGGCTAACTTCAGCTCGCGCCGGCTTTCCAGCACAATCGTTCGCAATTTAGGATTAGTTTCACCGAACAACTTTTTCAGCATCTCAGTCTTACCTGCGCCAAAGTTCCCTGAGATAAGGATGTTGCATCTTCCTCTGACCAATAGCGCCAGCGCCTCATACAGCCTTTTGCTTAACGTGCCGTTTTTTTCAAGGTTTTCCGTGCTCATGTCAACGTTGTCGTGTTTTCTTAAGGCAACACACCAGCCCGGGGAAACCGGCGGGCATGTAATTGTTACCCTTGTGTCATCACCCCTTACAGTTTCAGCAATAGGATTTGTTTCCGATATGCTTACGCCGGTGTCGTGCATAATCAGCCGCTTTGCTATATCTCTAACCTCACCCGGAAGCAACCGGTGCGGCAATTTCTCCGGTATGCCTCTCCTGACGATATAAATACTGCCATCACTGTTGATCTGTATTTCGTCCACTTCCTGGTCGTAGTACGTTTCTTCCAGCACGCCCAGGCCGTAATTTTTTGAGTATATTTCCTCGGCCAGTTCGATGTCGCTCATGTCCGGAAGGCTTAAGCCGTTATCCTGTATCTTCCGTAGGATTAACTCCTTGAGAGACTTAATCGCGCCATCATCGCCGTTGACAGCGCCGGCAATTACTTCCTGCAGGTTTTCACCGGCCATTGCCAGGATCACTTTTTCCTCGATTTCACTCATGTTCATGGGCTCTTGTTCTTGTTGTGTTTTTTGTGGTTTTTGTTTACTAAACAACAATAGTGTTATACCTCCCTTCTCAATTACTCTGGCCGCTTGGCAAGCGCCAGCAGGGTGCTTTTTGGCTGCGACCCTTCAATAACTGCCTGTACGTGTTCCGGCCGGACTGCCAGGTACACTATGGCGGCGCTCCTCCGGGGCGCTGCACTGGTTGCAGCCTTAGTCACTACTTGCTGTGCTGTTCCAATACCCTGGCTTTCTGTTTTTTCGTCTTTAATCTCGTTAATCGCTACTCCTTTGTCGTCACAAATTTTTAGCACCCGCACATTATCTGCCAAAAGCACGGGAACCAAGGCATCCTTTTTGTTCGTGGCAGCCTGCTGCGGCAGTTTATACACGTCTACCATATCGCCGGGCGATACTCCGGCAGTACGGGCCGGGTCAACGTTTATGCCGACCACGTAAAAGTTGCCTGCGCCCGATTCCGGCAAGGTCAGGCTGCGACGGTCAATGGGCTTGCCCTGATATAGCGGCGCCAGGGCAATTTTACCTATAATTTCCTCTGTCTTTATGGCCGTATAGCTGTCGAGAGTAGTCCGTGGAACGTCAGTCTCTTGTAAATCCTCTTTAGCAATTTTGGAGTATGTGTCTATGTTTCTGGCCGCGACCGGGACCTTTACCGTTCTTTGAAGATCAACCACCTTTTTATTGATCCCCTGCCAGGCCCACAGCGCCAGCACAATGCCCGTAAGCACAATTGCCAGCGGCAGCAACTTTCTTTTTAACACTTGATCACCCCCAGAGTCAGAGCATAGTACAGCAGAGTGGAGATAGACAGGAAGGCTCCAAAAGGCAATCCGTCCTTGTCGTCGCTTCCCTTTTCAAAAATGATCTCACCCTTTACACCGTAAAATATTCTCATGTATAAGTTTGTAAAGAAATACTTTAGCCTTTGCTTTAGTGCCTTATTACGCGTAAGGTTTACCAATACCCACAATAAGCCAATAATAAGCGCACCGGACATGATTACCAGTATGCCTGTAAAGCCAAACCACAGGCCCAGGCCGGCAGACAGCTTGATATCGCCGCCGCCCGCCCCTCCGAGTGCTGCGCCGGTTAGTAGTATTGCCGTTACAACAAATGCCCCTAGCAGTGAATCATAAAGTTTCTGAGTGTGTACAGCATTGATTAAGCCGGCCAGCATGATCGGTAATGTTACTTTGTCGTAAACCATACGGTGTTTAAAATCAGTGAATATTATTATCTGAATTGGGATGAGACACCCTAGGATAATTGAGATATTTTCCGCAGTCATATAAACACCCCCTCTCTCAATATTCCTTTTAAAAATAATTCTAAAAAAGAAAACCTCCGCTTTAAAACGGAGGTCTCTTGTTACGGTTTATAAATCATGTCTTAAGGTATAAACACCGTTTTTGATAACGGTGCAGACTCGTTACCACTACTGTCAACTGAAACAATCTTGTAGTAGTACATCTTCATCCTTTTCGGCACGGTATCCGTATAGGTCGCATCAACGATTCCTTCCTTGAGGGTAACGTAAGTGCCTGTTGACTTTTCAGCCCTTGTCACCTTGTAGGTGAGGCCTTCACTCTGCGGGAAGTAGAACGTCACCTTGCCCTGAGAGATTTTTAATGTTACGTCAGGGGCAGGGTCAGGCATTTTGAACTCAATGCTAGCCGGTGAATCACTTCTAACTTCCCCGGAGCTATTCACTGCAACCGAGTAAATTTTGATCGTGTAGGTTTGACTGTTCAGCAGGCCGTAGGCTACGAACTTCGGTGTTGTGGTGACGTACTCGCCCTTTAGCTCGCCGTTCTGGTACTTCTCTATTTCGTACTTGCTCGACCCGCTTACCTCATCCCATGTTATCGTGGCTGTTGACCTGTTCAGGGTATACTGAACATTTCCGGGTACGTTCGGCATACTCGGCACTGTAAGCACTGTAATTACCTTTGAAAAGTCAGTATTGTCGGCCTTAACTTTGTAGTAATAGGTCTGGTTAGCCTCAACATTTTCGTCAATGTAGGAATTAGTATCTGTGTACCCGATTGTGCTATAGGTCCCGTTTAAGCTGTCTGATCTGGTAACGGTGTACTGGGTTGCCCCATCAACATCATCCCAACTCAATATGACATTACTGTCAGTATCCACCTTGGCCGTTACCTGTGGTGCATTAGTGTTATTAAACAACACCTGGACAATTAGCGGCTCTGATACTGATAGATTTTTAAGCGAATAGACTTTATAGGTATAGTTCCCATCATCAGGAGGGGTGGTCTTTATAGGAGGTACTTGCAACTGTCGTTGAAAGGCCTTTTATTCCGGCTGCATTGTATCTTTCCACCTTATACTTGTATATACCGTTAACTGGATTCCAAGCTAGGTTTACGCGGGTGCCGTCTATTGTATAACCGTCTCCGATTGCCATCGGCGTAACCAGGTATGCTGATTTCGTCTTTAACTGATAGGATTTGGAGTATTTATTCAGATCCCCTGCCGCCTTAATTCTGAAATTGTAATATGTGTTAGGGGTAAGACCCGTTATTTCTGCTGTTACTTCGCCGCCGTTTTCCGTAATATTGACCGCTATGCCCGTAGCAAACTCAGTGGCCACCTTCCACGTTTTTGACCCTTTATCCAGTATTTCCACGGTGTACCCGGTTGCGCCCGCTACGGCGTCCCACTTGAGTGTTACCTTGTTAGGGCCCGCGGAGCTTGTGGTTTTTACCTTGGGTGCGGGTAAAACGCTATTGCTTACCGGAGTGCCGTCGGCAGGTACCGGTGACGTCTGGTTGCCATACCTCACAACTACTTTGTAGGAGTATGTTTTGTCGATCTTAGCCCTGAAGTCTGTGTAAGTCGTCGTGTTATTTGGAATGTAACTGGCAAGAAGTTTATACTCTCCGCCGTTTTCACTGCGGTAGAGTGTGTAACTTACGTTTTTCCCGGAAGTATCTGCTTCCCACGTTACTTTAATACCCTTGTCGACCCACTTCACTTCAGTAATCGCGGGCGATACCAGGACCAGGGAAGTGTTAAAGCATATGCTTGAGCCGTAAGATATTCCCTTGCTGTTTATTGCGTATGCCCTTACGTAAAATACATCATTGGGAGTTAAGCCGACCACGTCTGCAGTGAAATCACCCACCAGCGGCACGGTGGTTTTATAGTCTTCATCAATAGTCGGAGAGCTTGTCGTTGAGTAGACGAATCCCCGTTCAGTTATTGAATCGCCACCGTCCGAGGTAATTTCCCCGTTGAATGTAACCTTATTTTCACCGCCGTCCAGTTTTACAACGGGTGAAAGGGTTTTAACTGTCGGGGCTGAGCCGGCTCTGGTAATAGTTATTGTATAGGTCTTGGTTGTTGAGCCGTCCTCCGCTGTTACCAGAATGGTTATTGTGGTATCGCCCATCCCGACAGCGATATCACCGGACGGGAGGCCTCTTAGCAGCGTGGCGCCGTTGACTTTTGTCGTGGCGTACTTGCTTGCCGAGAGAGGAGTTACTACCACAGAGGTTACATCGTACCCTAGACTCATAGTATAAGATGTGGTGCCTGGCGTAAACGCAGGGCTTAATGTACCCTTGGTCACGTTAAGCTCTGCCAGGTTGGCGTTTGTGGATACTGCCAATACTGTTACCGGCACATCCACGCTTTTACCGCCGTAGCTCACTGTAATGGACGTGTTTCCGGGCGCAGCTTTAGCGGTTATAAGGCCGCCTGTGCTTACGGTGGCAATTGACGTATCGTTGGATGTGTAGGTTGCCGAACTCGTTACATTTTGAGTAGATGAGTCGGACATTGTGGCCGTTATGGCCAGTTGCTGCGTTTCCTCTTTCCCGAAGCTCACCGTGTTCGGCGTTGAAGATATACTTATTACGGTGGCGTTTGTTACTGTGACATCTACGTTTGTGCTCTGGCCGCCATACTGGATGCTGATCGTGGTGTTACCTGCCGCAACGCCTGTAACTAGACCTGTTGCGCTTACGGTTGCTACGGACGTGTTGTTTGAGGTGTAAGAGGCTGAGTTGGTCACATCCTGCGTGGAGCTGTCAAACAAGGTTGCCGTCACGGCTAACTGCTGCGTTAGGCCCTTAGATACACTCAGGGGGCTTGGTGTTGCTGCTATTGATGTTACGTTGTTTGGTGTAGTAAAAGTTTCGTCGCTTCCGTAAGACGTACCGGCAGAGTTGATGGCGTAAGCCCTGACGTGATAGGTGGTGTTCTGTGTCAGACCGACCAGGTTTGCGGTGAAAACGCCGGTGCCAGTACCGGAAGTTACTTTGCTGTCTGTAATGGTTGGATTGGCCGTTGTAGCGTAAACCACACCTCTCTCAGATACCG
>Ga0067045_1004410_pt1 | contig 16096 bp, 18 predicted proteins | sample TerdegcTABiofilm_FD_59184 | JGI IMG/M metagenome (GOLD analysis project Ga0067045, IMG submission 59184) | Combined Assembly of (Gp0054472, Gp0054536) Wastewater bioreactor microbial communities from Singapore -Terephthalate degrading...
GGTTCCTTCCCCACACCCTGGGAAACATTCCTGAATATCTCGTCTCCCACCTTCCTCTGTTCCAGCTCTGCGGACTCGTATCCCATAATAACCTCCAAAGCATCGGGAGACGAAAACCAACGACTCTTTTCTTCACCCTGTCGGGGGTCTATAAAAGTTAGCCAGGGTTTCATCCGGGAAAAACTGTCCTGTTCGATTCCGGTAAAAAGGGTCATCTCACTGCTACCATTAGATTCTCCCTCGTTGGCAAGAGGATACATGAAAAACCGGGTGGATACCGCCACATCGGGATCACCGACTATTTTATTATAAGTCTCTTCTTCCATATAACGGATCCCCGTACCTCCCTTTAAAAGCATGGTGGCAGCTTCGTAGGGACATCCCTTTGCGGTAACCAGCACTTCATATCCCAGTCCTTTTATATTCTCAGACAAAGCGTTCTTATACCCCACATTGAAACCCATAAGACTCACCAGAACCGCAATGGCTATGGCAACACCCCCCATGGTCAGAAGAGTCCTGGTCATCCTGCGGGATAAATTCTTTATAGCCAAAACAATGAAATTCATAAAAAACACCTCCCGGTTTGGAAGTCAGAAGTCAGAAGTCGGAAGTCAGAAGGGAAAACCTGCAAACAGTTAAGATCCGATTTCCAACTTCTAACTTCCAATTTCTTTATATAAAAAGAGTATTGGTATTCAATGGAGGGCGGTTTGGTTCTATCTATTGGATTTTCACTCTGTCTCCCACTACCACCCATTCTTCCTGTATGTTCTGCAGTTTGCCCTCCACCGAGGCGGTCTTTCCCACCTTCTGGGGGATGGCGAAACCGCTGTAACCTAATTCGATCTTGACCGTAGATCCCTTGTCGTCCCGGATATAAAACCAACATCCGGTGGGACATTCACTGCTTATAACTCCCGTCAGAGATATATTTTTGTCCCTGAAATTATTGGGATTGGTGTTAATTTGATTTATATTAACATTCTCATAAACAACAGTTCCCTGTTTAAAATTATCTTTGGCATAAACTTCTCCCGACATGGTTTTATACAGAACAAAACCCGTTATCACCAGGACAAGAATAACCGCAACGGATATAATGATTTTCATACAAATTCCTCCTTACAACCGATTGAAGATCCTGTAGCGAAGAACTTCAGTTCTTCCATGAGGATGGAAATGGAGATGAAGAAAGTGGAGATAGAGGTCAAGTTGGAGATGAAGAAGGTAGAGGTAGAGAAGGAGAAGATGGAGATGACTATTTCATGCCGTTTTCCTCGAATTTGAGCGTAACTCCTGATTGTATAACTATTTTTTTTCTTTAATCATTTTCTGTGCCTGTTCCCAGTAGGGTTGATATTTGTTATTAAGCCAATATTGATCGGTAAGTATCAGATTTTTTCGGATTCCCCTTATGGTATAAAGGAAATCCTCCCTGGAATTTTTGGTGGGATCCTTGATTTTGGCTATTTTATCCTTGTCCTTGTATTTATCTGAAGTTTGGTAGAAATCATGCTTATAAAAATCCTCAAGGGTGAGTCCTGTAATCTGTTTTTTAAAATCCTCACCTTTCAGGGCGGAGGCTTCGGGACTGGACAACTTCTGATAGTACCAGTCCAGAATTTTGCCGTTGGTATCCAGGGCGAGAATTATCTGTATTCCTCCGTACTTACCTTTCTGGTTGATACCGTGAACATATCCGATCAACTGATTTCCCTTGTAAACCAGATAATAAGTATAAGGAACGTCTATGGCTTCATAAACGTTATCGAAACTGTCTCCATAACTGTTGAAGTCTCTGATAAACCGTCTGTCCTCCCTTTTCGCTGACGGAAACATATACAGTCTTATAAGAAGTACTTTCGGAAAAAAGTTTTTTTATGTCCTGATCGGGGTTGTTGAGACTACATCCCACCGCACCCCAGGAGGGAGTGGTATGAAGAACAAAAAGAACAAGGATAGTCATCATAATTGAGAAAAACCCCGATTTTTTAATAATTTTTTTCATAGATGCCACCTCGCTATGATTTCCTGACAAGAGGTTGGACTCCGTTTCGTGAATTTAGTTCCTGTCAAGGAGGAATCTATTCTCATCTATATCGTATAACAGATAAATTTGCATTTTTGTTTCATGAAAGGCAAGAATACAGAATTAAGAAAAGGAAAGCCGATAATAATTATTGAAATAGGGAGTTCGGAATTCAGAGATAGGAAAGACCACAACCCCAGAAAAGGCTGAAGCCCCGATCCAGTGAGATTTATATCTGTTTAAAACCCTCAGCCCGGAATATAAAGAGGAGGTATGGGATTATGTTCAAGCGAAAGAAAATATTAACCGCTATAGTTATATCTGCCATTTTTGTTTATGCTATTTTTTATTTACTCTCATCACCGGGCTGGGCGGTTGAAAATAGCGACGAAGATCCCTTCTCCGACATAAAAACCGACAATAAGTCCGAACAGACAGAGAAAAAGGGCGGGTTCTTTGATGAAAATTTTTTCTTCCTCAAAGAGTTTTTTACCCAATTTCAAAGCGACAACACGGAAGGGGAGACCAGAACTTTTGCCGTGGGGTTCGAGATTTACAAAAAATTTTCCAGCGAAGTCAAGGATATAGGGGATCTGGATATTCAGATGAGGTGGGTGAATACCGGATCTCTCAAGACGGGTAAAAGTTATAGCATGGTGGACTGGCATAATTGTTATATAACGCTGTTTAACCCCCTGGGAGGACTGGGAAAATTCCATATACGGACGGGACACTTTCCTCTACCCTTCGGACTGGAAAGCCTCAGCGATACTCACGGAACTCTTATTCAGCTATCCAATACCCCCAATTTCGGCTTCAAACAGGATTGGGGTGTGGAATCATTTGGTAGTCTGGGACAGAAATTCAATTATGATTTGGCCTATACCAGAGGTTCGGGCATGAACCTTGAGGATAAGGGACAATCGGGCATGTACTGGGGACGAGTGGGAACCTCCGACGCCTTTACGAGAGATACGGGCAGTATATTGGGCATTTCCGGCTGTTATGGAAAAAGAATGAATGAAGGGATGGGTTCTAACATGAATATGGGAATGAATATGAACGGTAGTATTGTTAAAACATCGAGAATCGGCTTTGACTACAGATATGATGTAGAACCGTACCGGGTTTCTATGGAAATTTCTTCGGGGTTGGATTCCGATAAGACGGTAAGAACCTTTTTGGGCGAATTGGATTATTTTCATCCCGGTAAAAAATGGTCTGCAACCCTGCAATATCAGGATTATTACAAGGCTCTCTCCATGTCCGGCGAAAACCGTCAGAAAAGCATTACCGGCGAATTTGACTGGTATTTCAAAAACAGTCTCACCAACAAGAATATAGTCCGGCTGAATTACACCCGCTACTTTGACCGCTTCTCTCAACCTCCCTCGGATGTGTGGACAGTCCAGTATTACCTGTTTTTCTAATCGGGAAACCAAAGAGAACCTTTTGAGGTTATACAGATCAATGAGGTGAGAAGAGGTTATTAAAATGGATAAGAATATCGAAAACGGAATCCCCTGGATCGAGGCTAAGGGACTGAAGCGATATTATACCAGAGGAGCGGAAACCGTAAAGGCTCTGGACGGCGTGGATCTGGAAATAAAAAAAGGCGAAATGATGGCGGTGGTGGGGCCCTCCGGCGCGGGCAAAACCACCCTGATGAATATACTGTCCTGCCTGGATTCTTCCACTGAAGGCGAGTTGTATTTGAAAGGCGAAAAGTTGACGGGTCTCGACGAGGAGAAACTGGCGGTAATAAGAAGAGAGAATATGGGGTTCATTTTCCAGAGGTTTTATCTGATACCCACCCTTTCCGTCAGGGAGAATATCGAGATGCCCCTGACCTTCTCCAGAAAACCGGCAATAAAAGAAAATACCGAAAAGATTCTTTCTATGGTGGGACTGAAAGACAGAGCGAATCACCTTCCCAGGGAACTGTCCGGCGGTCAGATGCAGAGAACCGCCATCGCCAGAGCGTTGATCGGCAATCCCTCCATAATTCTGGCGGACGAACCCACCGGCAACCTGGACAGTCGGAATTCCCATGAGATTATCAGTCTTTTGAAATCGCTTTCAAGGAATGAAGGCATAACGGTGATCCTGTCCACCCATGATATGGAATCCGCCGGGCAGTGCGACAGAATAGTTCATATCCTGGACGGGAAGATTGAAAAGATAGAAAATCCGGCGTTACAGGGAGTAAATGATGTCGTAGTCCCTCACACTACTACCGGTTGAGGTTATTCTCCCTTGGAGGACACAATCGGCAATTTCTGCAACAGCCTAAAATATTTTTATAAACAAAAAAGCCCTTTATCGGGCTTTTTGTTTTATGTGATGGACGCTACTGGAATTGAACCAGTGACCTCTACCATGTCAAGATAGCGCTCTAACCAACTGAGCTAAGCGTCCATGAGATTCTTTTGGGCTTATAAGGCGACGGCCAGAATCGAACTGGCGAAAAACGGTTTTGCAGACCGCTGCCTTAACCACTCGACCACGTCGCCGTAACATCTAAGAAGAGCGGAAAACGGGGCTCGAACCCGCGGCCCTCAGCTTGGGAAGCTGATGCTCTGCCAACTGAGCTATTTCCGCATTCTATCCGAGGGGATTTCCCGTTTTGTTACCTTCCCCTTTAGCGGATTTTATTATATCAGAAGTGAATTTAAAATGCAAGAGTCGGGAGAAAAATTTTGTCCCGGCGCGAATAAAAGTAAAAGATATGGACTTTTTATTTAATTTAAAAAACAACATGACCGGAACCAGGAAGATTATCCTGATGGGGATCTTTATTTCTCTTTCGGTATTATTACAGATTGTGGAGAATATTTTCTTTCCCCCTTCGACTCCTCTGAGGGTGGGAATCCCCAATATCGTGGTGATAATCGTTCTGGATATGTTCGGATTGACCGCCGCCCTGTTTTTATCCCTGGCAAGAGTTTTTATCGTGGGACTGGTTATGGGGAATTTTCTGGGAGTACCCTTCTGGACAGGGTTGGCGGGAGCCGTCTTCAGTACTGTTGTTATGAGAATGGTCATCAATAAGAGTCCTGAGCTGAGTTTGATAGGCGTCAGCGTTATCGGAGCCACAGTTCATATTTGGTGTCAGATCCTGGTTATCTATTTTTTGCTGGTACAAAACGAGGGGATCTTTAACCTTATTCCCTGGCTCTGGCTTCTTTCCGTGATGGCGGGCATGATCACGGGTTATATTTCCCTTAAAATTCTTCAGTCCCCCCTCTTCCTCCGAATGGGATTCGAAATTCGTAAGTCTAATACCGACCTGATTTCTAATTGATCTTATCCAACGGGACCGCAGGGCAATAGTATCAGTAACAGGAGTTACGCTTATCTCTGACATCAGGCACTATATTTCATAAAACCCGTACTCCTTTGCTAAAGTGGTTCTGGATAATATACCACATATCTATACAAAAAGTCGGCATATCGGCATTAGCACTAAAACGGATGCTGGATATGCCCACAGGACTTACGCCTTTTTTCATCAAGACCCAGAATTCATGCCAGTTTCTCCAGATCCTGAAACAAGTTCAGGATGACGATTTCATGCCGGTTTCCTCGATTTTGAGCGTAACTCCTGTGCCCAGTTATCAGACAGTATGGACTATATGCCACAAAATAAGAAAAGCCATGACTGATGAAAATAAAAAAGATAGAAATTCCTGTTCGCTAAATATACCTGCCATACCGGGAATATCGGGTATTATAGAAATCGATAATACATACCTGGGAGCTACCAAGCAAAAACCGGGACTGACACCCGATAAAAACCTGATTTCCCTCGACATGGATATTCAATTTACCGATATGAAAGTTTTGCCTACTGGATTTATATTACCTTCTTTATCAGCAATACCAAATAAAAATCAGAACAAATCAAATCCTAATCAGGATAATACTACATTTATATTTATTAGTAATAAAAATATTGTTTATAAGCCCAAAAAGAAGAGAAAGCCGAATAAATACGGAAATAAACTTTATAATCCCAATACAGTCGGACAAGGCGATGAAGATTCCACCCTGTACTGGGTCAATGTGATGGTCAATAACCTGCGAACCAACCTGCATGGAATTTTTCACGGTATCGGAGACAAACACCTGCAACGATTCATTGATGAGTATTGCTACAAATTCAATCGTCGAAAAAAACCGGCGGAAATCTTCGACAAACTCCTCTGTGCTTGTACAGAAACTTCTACAATAATGTATAAAGATCTAACAGGATAATTAAATAACGACCACTTTATTTCTTTCACGGAATAGGAAGAAGTCGGGAAGGATTAAGAAAGAAAAAATATAATTATAAAACAGAGGAGCAAAGGGGTTTCTATTCCGGGTTCGTTGTAAAAGCACTAAAAACACCGCTTATTGTGTGTAAATCAAGATGATAACTACAACCGATAGCGCTAAAAGGAACTTTTGCGGTATTCTCATCCCATATAAAAAGGATAAGTAACATTGAACAATAATATAAAAACATTCAATATTACCATAATAGCTCTGTTGGCGGGAGTCAACGGCATGATGGAACTGACCCTGGGCAATTATCTTCATCTGATAAAATTTCCTCTCCGGGGAGCAATCCTGGTGGGAATCAATATGATTATTTACTGCCTGGGATACTGTTTTGTCCCCAAAAAGGGAACCGTATTGACCATGGGGTTTTTGACCTCTCTGATGAATCTTTTTCTGGGAGGGGCCTTCAAACCCTGGTCAATTCTTGCTATATTTCTGGAAGCGGGAATCGTGGAAATCATGATTGCCGGCCTGGGGTTTTCCTTGCATACCATTATCCTGTCGTCGGTATCGGTAAATGTTTTCAGTACCCTTTATACTTTCTTGACTCTGGGAATTATCACCGGGCAGGGGTTTCCAGGACTTTTTATCAATGTATTCTCCAAAATACTGGGGAACCCCCTCTGGGTCAAACAATATCTTCTTTGGGCAGGATTAACCATATTTTTAATAAACGTTATGACAGGATGTCTGTTCGGCTTCATTAGCTGGCAGTTCAGCGAAAAAGTGATCCGAATCGCCCATATACGGCAAAGAGAAGGAATTTCTCATCCTATATGATTTTATACAAGAGGACAATATGGACTGGAACAAAGCGGTAAGAGAAACTTTCGGACAAAAAACCACCATCACTTTTCCCCGATTCTATCCCAGCAAGAAAAACCAGGTTACTCTCCTTTTCCTGGACAGGGACGGACAGGAGGAAAAGATTATATCCAAATTCTATTCATGGGGAGATCCCGACAAGGAGTGGGATATCCTGGAAAAAGCCTCACATCTGGGTATTTCTGTCCCTAAGCCTGTAAAACGTTATCAAAATATAGTCTTTATGGAATATATTCCCGGTAAAACCCTCTACCAGATCCTGGAATATGACGATGAACTCCTGCCCGGCCGGGTGGGTAAATGGATGGCGAGATTTCATAAGGCATTCCTTGAAAAAGGTTCAACACTTCTCAAGGGAGACGGGGTTCTGCCCAACTTCATAATCCATGAGAGTTCCCAGGAAATCTACGGTATAGATTTCGAGGAAGCCCGCCGGGGAGAGCCTCTTACAGACCTGGGGGAACTTTTCGTATCCCTCTTTCTTTTCAAATCCCCCCTGGATCCGGATCCCTTTTATCTGTCCAGACTGTTCTTAAATTCATATCTTGAGGAAAACAAGATCGACTTTAATGGAGAGCAACTTAAAACCATACTCCTTGAAGAACTTCATCGTCGGGAAATGTTCGTCCCCTCCCGAAGGAAAGATTTTGCCGCCTTTTCCGACAGAATAAGTAAGGAATGGACCGGTTCGCCGGTTCTTATACCTGATAAGTGGTTAAAGTAATGAGGTGGCAGATATGAATAGTATATATGAAATAGGATTAATAAAAACCATGAAGTTAATAAAATCGGCAATACCGGTTCTGTGGGCTTTTATGCTAATATTGGCGGTAATCAGGGTCTATCCCGTTTTTGCCGATGAGACCCCTTCTCAGGCATATACCAGTTATTTTAATGCCCTACAATCGGGAGACATGGACACCTACAAAAAATATACCGAAATATTCGGCGATGAAACAAAACAGTTCAATAAAGATAAAAAAATGTTCGGCCGACAAACGGGACTCAATCTGGTATTTCAGGATCAAAAGGGGGAAGTCCATAAACTGATATTCGAAGCCACAGACCCCAACCAGAACGAAGACGTGTGGAAAACCAAAAAGATCCTGAGACGGGTTCAGATGGAGAAGATCGACGGACAATGGCGGATCCTGCTCCAGAACGACACCCCCTACACCGCCGACGCCCTGGATACACAAAAACAGGAGTGGTAAAGGGATATAGTTTGCTGTACATCAAACCCCCAACTTCACATCTACTGAATTATCAACCTCTGATGTTACTACCATTGGCTTTTTATTTCTGGTTCATTATATGGTCAACCAGAGCCGCTCTTTGTTGAGGGGTTTTTTGTGCCACTACTCCCAGCCATTTTTTAAGGGTTACCGACTGATGGAGGGATATCTTGTTATCTTTTACCAGGGAGTCCATTTTTTCCATGATCAAGGGGAATACTTCCTTGCCCATGGCCTGCCCATCGATAAAGGCTTCCCGGTTATTGATGGAGAAGAAAAGCACATCGGTGGTTCCCTGGAGTTTCTCCTGGATGACCTGTTGTTCTTTTTTGCCCATCTCCGAGAACATCTTTACCGCTTCGTCCTGTCGGACGGCGGTTTTATCCTGAACGGCGATGTTTATATCGGGTTTTTGCTGTTCCACCACCTGGACGACAGCTGGACGACCGTCAAGGGGTTCTCCCACGGTTCCCGCAAAACATGGCGCTATGGTTCCCATCAGTATCATCCCGCACATTACCGGCGTCACCAGTTTGGGCAGGATTCCCGATGCGATCCGGCTGAGGAGGCCCGGTTTTTCAGGGGGGGTGAAGTTTATTTTTTCTGTTTCAGGTCTCTTTCCCGTTACTGTGGGTTTTTTTATGAGGTTCAGTTCCGGCGTGCCCCGTTGTCCCGCGATGAAATAATCTCCCGTATTGACGGGGAGATACAGGCTATTTCTATCGGGTTCTTTTACCTTATAATTGCCGCCGAATTGATAGGGGGAAATTCCCTGAATATTCATCCCTTTTCCTCCTGATAAGATACATGAACAAAGTTCCGCCTTTGCCTCTCCTATACCAGAATATCACTTCATCCCGGATTATGTAAAGGGGTTCATGGAGACCCGCTTGTTACAGAAATGTTAACTTCCCACCAAGAGGGGAAGAGTCATTTCCTTGCCCGGTTCAGCTTTTGGTTTCCATGACGTTTGGTTCGAATTCATCGGAAATTATCTTGTTTTCCCTTAGATACAAAATATCTTCCGGTGTAAAATGGCTGAATTTATAAAATCTTCGTTTCATTACGCTCTTGTCGGATTTTCTTTCGAAGAAAGAATCGAATTCCTTGCCTATTTCCTTGAGCTGTTCAATCAACGCGTTGATTTTTTGCTGATTTTCATCGGCTTTCTGCTTTGCCGATTCGGATATTTTATCGTTGAGGGCTTTAAGTTCGCCGGCGCATTTCTGAAGTTCCAGGGATACTCCGGTGGTTGCCCGGCTGAACTCGGAACTGACTTTCATGAAGGCGTATCCGGTAATAAAGGCCCGGAAGGACACAAAAAAGCCCAGGACAGCCAACACCACCCCGGCGAAAAAGAGAGGGGTATTGAAGGGAAGCACAAAAGCTTTGGAAATACAGATTATGCCCCCGGTAAGGGTTACGGGGCCCAGCAGGAGCAGGGGGTATGATTTCTGAAAGTCCTGGGCCGATTCGTTGGGAGTATATTGTTCCTCTTTTTCCTGATATTCGTTATGCAGGCTCAAATACCGAACTTCCAGTTCCTTCAGCCGCGTTCGCTCTTCCATACTGAGGTCGCTGTAAAGGAGATCTTCGTGGGTACACTGCAGTTTTTTAAGCTGTTGATATGCCCTGGAGAAGTCCTCCTCCACATTTCTTACCTCTTCGCTGGATTTCTTGGCTTCCACCGACAGTTTCTGGGTATCCATCTTGACCCATTTAATGCTGCGGGTGGTGGGTTTCACCACGAGTTTTTTCATTTTCTCGCGGTTTTTTTCCACCATGGCCTGATACTTTTCCTCTTCCTCGGCACTGAGTTTCCTGGTATAATATACTTCCCCGTCGAACTGGATACCCGATTGGGAACGAACTTCCAGTTCCGATTCGGAAAGTTCTCCGGCGACGGGTTTAATGAAATCTTTCTCCTGGGCGTCCGCTTCCGCCTGAGAAAGTTCCTTCACCGGGGCGGAAGAACCGGAACGAGGTTCCCTGACGGCGGAAGGTTCCGGAACAGTAGCCCCTTCCGGTTTCTGAATCTCCATGGAATCTTCCGAGATGGTCACGTCGGGAACTTCCACCTCGACACTTTCGGTAAGCCAGGGCGGAACAAAATCACCGGCATTTTGCCCCTGTTCTTCTTCATAGCGGATCAAGGGAGGCGAAGATTGAGATTTATTCACATCCGAAATATCAGATAAAGAATTATCTTTTTCCGGTGAAGAAGAGGTTCCACTTTTATCTAAAACAGATTTTTCGCTCACAACCTGAGAATTCTTCTCGTTCATATCATTACCCCCGCTCGGGAATATCCGGACTGCCGGAACTGGCCACAATTCCTACGAACCCCAGATTCAGACCCTATTCGGAAAACAGTCTGCCGTAACCGGTGAAAGAACAGAATCGGCTTCCGGAGAAGCCTCCTACAGTGGGTCTCAGATTTTCCGAACAGGTAGGCATGATCTGGTCCTTGAAAACCTTATCTCTTTTTCTTGATGAAAGTTAATTATCCTGTCAAAAAAAGAGTAAAAAAACGAAAACTTTTTAACTTTGATGTCAAAAAAAAAGACGGAAGCGCGACTACCGACCTAAGTTCCGCTATTTTTCCTCAAGTCGGGCAGGCCATGAAACTCTCCCGGCGCTATACGGGATTAACCTTAATACCGCCAAGATATTGTTCAATTTCCTCTTTGGTTTCGATAAGCCCCCAGATGTGGGTGGAAGATGCCGCCGATGCCGCCGCCCCCATGATTATGGAATCCTGGACGGATTTCCCCTTATACAGGGCGAAGACCATACCGGCGATGAAGGCATCTCCCGTTCGAAGTTTGCTCCGGATCCTGACGGGAGGGGCGATAACCTCGAAACACCCATCGGGAGTGGAAACAATAAAATTAATATAGTCGAAGGTAAGAATCGCTATGCCCGCTCCTTTTTGCACCAGGTTGCAGGCGACATCTTTTCGCACCCGGTTGTTCTCCAGGGGGACCCCCTCCAGTTCTGCTCTGGCCCGCAGGTCCGGTTTGAGGATATAAGGCTCTATATTAGCAGGTATATTTTTCTCCACGGTGGTAAGAACCGTTTTCACTCCTCTTTCGTGGGCTATGCCGATCAACTCCTCATAAATTGACGAAGGAACTTCCTGGGGCAAACTTCCCGCCAGAATAACGAACCGGGATCTCCCCAGCACCCGGTGATATACCTTGCGGAAATAGTCCAGTTCGTAGGATTTTATATCGGGTCCCTCTTCATCAATCAGGGTCTGGGAGGGATTGGTTTCGTCCAGAATAAAGTAATTATTCCGGGTTACGTTATTAATATGAACAAACCCGGTGGTTACTTTGGCTTTCTGAAGCCTTTCCACGATAAACCGGCCCTCGGAACCGCCGACAAAACCCGTTGCAAACACATCGGCCCCCATCAGGGACAGCATGAGGGATATGTTGACTCCATTGCCTCCGGGATAGACGGCCGTTTTCTTTACCCGGTTGATACCGTCTATTTTAAATCCCGACGTCTTGACGTAATGATCCACTGCGGGGTTGAGCGTTACTGTGGTAATTATGGTCTTCCCCTCCTCAAAAGCGATATGTGGGTTATTTGGATAAAGATTTTTTAACTCCTTTTTATCAAGCAGATTTTTTTTACTCCCTAAGAAACCTTTTTTTATCATCCCGGTCTAACGGAAAGAGGGAAAATTGAGACCCCACTTTTTAAATAACAGAAAGGACGAAATCATGAACCAACGGATCAAAATTATAACCCTGTGTATTTTATTGCTGCTAACGGGATGGCTCTTCTACCCCCTGCAGGCGCAAAAAATGCAAACCGACGAAACTCAGCAGGTCATGACCGAAATCCGTACCCTCAACCTGCTCAACAGTCTCCATCTCACCAAAACCCAGATGCAGGCTCTTCTGCCTCTTGCCCAGGAAGCCAAAAAAGAACAACAGAAGATGAAACTGGAATACGACAAAATCCAGAATCAGGATATGGCCCTCCTGAAAAAAATCCGGGATCACCTGAAAGATAACACCGACCTGCCCCAGGATCTCCAGAAACAGTTCCAGCAGAAAAAGAGCAGCGTGGAAGATACCGCCCAGGGATATAAGGACAAGATGAAATCCCTGACCGATAAATCGAAAAAAATCTTCAACGAAAACCAACTGGTCCTTATCGGCGAATATCAAGCCTGCATCGTCCCCAAGAAAAGCGTTACCAATCCCGAAAGAAGCGGCCAGGCGGGAGGACAGGGCATGATCGAGAATATGCTGGAAAAGGCCCGGAAAATGCCCCAAGAAAAATACACGGCCCAGAAGAGCAAGATCCTCTCCCAACTTGACCAGCGACTCAAAAAAAGCGTCAAGGATGAAGCCAAGCGGAAGGAAGCCGTCAACAAGGTTTCCAATGCCATGGACGAAGCCAGGAAACTCAGCGATGAAGAATTTCAACTGAAAAAATCCGAAATCGCCAAGACCATCTCTCCCGAAGCCCTGGGACTCCCCGATATGAGCCAGATGAAAACCGACCGTAATATCCAGGCATTTATCCTCAACCCCTTCGCCGCCGACTTACTCCAGTATAAAATATCAAAAGCAAAATAGGAAAAAAAGCCGGCAGTCAGAACTTAGAAAATAGAATTAAAAGCCGGAGGAGGAAGGAAAAGGGCAGTCCTCCGGCTCCCCAATAATTTTGAATAAGGATAAAATCATGAATTCTGTTTTCTGCCACCATAATAGAAAAGGAATCCCCCTCCTGCTATTTCTGAGCCTGCTCTCCTTCGCCTTTCTCTTCCTCTCTCCGTCGGGGTGTGCCAGCAGCGGCAGCAAGAACGGCACCAGGGGCAACTATATCACCTTCAATCTGGAAGTCAACGACAACGGCGAGATAGATACCGACGGCTACGGCTATTACGCCATCCTCCTCAACAGCTACGACGAGGAGATAGAAGTAACCAACCACGAGACCTATACCGACTTCATCCGCTTCGACGGAGAAAATTTTACATGGTACCACCGCCAGGGCAACGTCCCCAGTCCCGGATATACCTGGGTCAATGCAGGGAACCTTAACTCCGACGGCGCCATCTCCAGCGACGGCAGATCCATCGTGGTAACCATAGACCTGGACGACGACAGCCACCTCTTCCAGCAATATATCGAATCGGACCGGTTCACCGCCCACGTCATCACCACGGATCAGGACAACAGCCTTTTAGGCAGAGTCCTGGATACCCTGGGAGAAGGCCCCTCGGTGGATCAGAACAGCCTCTATACCCTCTATCTGGATAAGGGAACAGGCATACTGGATCCCGAACCTCCCGGCTACCCTTCGGATTCCCTGGAGGATTACGCCACCCATTCGGACCTCTCCTCGGACTTCCCCTATACCGATTTTGATATCGCCTCCTTTACCGTGGAAGTGGAATAACACCCTTATGACCAGAAAAGACAAAATAACCCCCTCCCTCTTCGATGATAAGGAATGGGAGTCGGAAGAGGAGGAAGAGGGTGTATTTCAGCTGCCCACCATCACTCGCAGGAGCCTCCTGTATAAAACCGGGGTGGAATCCTACGACTGGGCAATGAACCACGCCCAGGGATGTATGCACGGTTGCCGGTTCCCCTGCTATGCCTTCATGATGTCCAAAAGTTACAAGAGGGTGAAAAACTATAAGGAGTGGCTGGAACCCAAAATAGTGAAAAATACCCTTCCACTGCTTAAAAAGGAGATCCGTCAGAATCGCCATCGGATAGAATCCATCCATCTCTCCTTCATGACCGACGCCTTCATGTACGACTATCGCAGAAAAGATCTGGTGGAAGACATAAAAAACCTGACATTAAAAAGTATTGAAATCATAAATAAGGAAGGGATACGGGCATCGGTTCTGACCAAGGGATTTTATCCCCAGGAGATACTCGATAAAAACTTTTCAAAACAGAACCGCTACGGCATAACCATAATCTCCCTCAACGACGATTTTCATAAAATATTCGAGCCATTCTGCCCCCCTTATCAGCAAAGGATCGAATCCCTGGAGAGGTTGAGTCGGGCGGGGTATTTTACATGGGCCATCATGGAACCCTACCCTACCCCCAACCTGGACCCCGAAGCCTGGGATGTGGAAAAAATATTAAATAAAATAAAATGGGTCAACAAACTCTACTTCGGACAGTGGAACTATAACTCCCTACCCGACCGATTCAAAAATAAAACTCAATTTTATAACCGGGTATCACAAAAAGTCATCGCCTTCTGTATAAAATATAACATCCCCCTGTCCGTAAAAGCGGGAACCACCGATGAAAACCTCTTCCTGGAAAAAGAACGGCTGTGAGAAAAAAGATGAAAGGGAGAAAAATATTAATCCCTCATCCCTTGACTAATTCCGGTCAAAATAATATAATGAACAGTAACTTTCAGGGAACCGGGAAAGGGAAGAGGAGAATTTTCCCCTTTCATCCTCCCGATCAGAAGTTATTCATGGGATTTGTTACAATATAAGGATAAAAGTTAAAAACTAAAAATAAGAAGGACGGATTTTCCGTTAAGGAGTGTTGGAAGAATGTGGCAGTTCGTGTTTAACCGGGCCCTGTTGATGTTGGCCCAGGCTACCACACCCGCCGGGGAAAGTAGTGCTCCCATAACCATTACCCCCCAGCAAGCCACCGCGTCCACCTATCATCATACCGTGTGGCATACCTTGTTATTGATAATCTACTTCCTGGTATGTGCAGGACTGGTGGTAACGGTGCTCCTCCAGACTTCCAAAAGCGAAGGGCTTTCGGGAGCCATCGGAGGAGGAGTTCAGTCGGTATTCAAAGGAAAAAAAGATTTTGAGGAAAGACTCCAGGAAATCACCAATTATCTGGCAGTCAGTTTCATCGTGATCTCCTTCCTGGTATCTATTTTCGCCTTCCGGGTCAAATAGAAAAATTAAACTTTCAATTTAAGCAACGATATAGAGGTGTTCAATGAAAGCCAAGATTCATCCCAAATTTTTTGAGACCAAAGTCACCTGTTCCTGCGGGAGCAGCTTCGCGACCCTTTCCACCAAAAAAGACCTCAAGGTGGAAGTCTGTTCCGCCTGCCATCCGTTCTATACCGGCAAACAGAAACAGTTCACCGGCGGAAAACAGGGCAGAGTAGAGAAATTTCGTCAGAGATACGGAATCAAAGCGGGAGAACCTTCCGCCTAGCAGGGTCAAAACTTGTCGATCCATTCCCGTTTCGTCTTCGGCAAGTTTTTTTATTTCAAAAAAAATCGGAGGGGATTTTTATGCACGAAGGTTTTCCTGTAGGTTCCATCGAGGTTATCTGCGGCAGCATGTTCAGCGGCAAGTCCGAGGAACTGATCCGCAGGGTCAAGAGAGCCACCATCGCCCGGCAGAGAGTACAGGTCTTCAAACATTCCCTGGATGACCGGTACGCCGAAATGGAAGTGGCATCCCACAGCGGATTCAAAGCCACCGCCTATCCCGTTTCCTCGGTGGAGGAGATCGAAAAACTTCTGGAAACAGACATAAAGATAGTTGCCATCGACGAAGCTCAGTTTTTTGAACACGGTCTGCCCGAATTATGCCAGAAACTGGCAGATAAAGGAGTCCGGGTCATCGTGGCGGGACTGGATCAGGACTTCCTGGGGCGCCCTTTCGGACCCATGCCTCACCTCCTTTCA
>Ga0067045_1030237_pt1 | contig 16094 bp, 9 predicted proteins | sample TerdegcTABiofilm_FD_59184 | JGI IMG/M metagenome (GOLD analysis project Ga0067045, IMG submission 59184) | Combined Assembly of (Gp0054472, Gp0054536) Wastewater bioreactor microbial communities from Singapore -Terephthalate degrading...
GGTACAGATCGATGAGCCGATCCTGACCCTCGACCTGCCACAGGCCTGGAAGAGCGCCTTCGAACGCGCCTATCACATCCTGCAGTATTCGCCGCTGAAAAAACTCGTGGCCACCTACTTCAGCGGCCTGCAGGACAACCTCGGGCTGGCGGTCGGCCTGCCGGTCCAGGGCCTGCACATTGACGCGGTGCGTGCGCCCGACCAACTGCTGCACGTGCTCGATCGGCTGCCGACCTACAAGATTCTCTCGGTGGGCCTGGTCAACGGTCGCAACGTCTGGCGTTGTGAACTGGAGCCGGTACTGGCGCAACTGCAAGTGGCCCAGGAGCGCTTTGGCGACAACCTGTGGGTCAGCAGTTCGTGTTCATTGCTGCACAGCCCGGTGGACCTGGAACGCGAGGACCAGCTCGATCCGGAACTGAAAAGCTGGCTGGCCTTTGCCGTGCAGAAGTGCGGCGAGATTGCCGTGTTGCGCGATGCCCTGAACGACCCGCAGTCGCCCAAGGTGCAAGCGGCATTGGCGCAAAGCCGTGCCGTCCAGGCCAGCCGCGCCCAGTCGCCACGCATTCACAAGGCCCAGGTGCAGGCGCGGGTCGAGGCCATCGGCGACAGTGACAGCCAGCGCCAGTCGGGCTTTGCCCAGCGCATCGAGCAGCAACGGGCACGCTTGCAGCTACCGGTCTTCCCGACCACCACCATCGGCTCGTTCCCCCAGACCGGGGCTATTCGCCTCGCTCGCCAGGCGTTCAAGCAGGGCAAGTTGTCGGCCAACGACTACACCGATGCCATGCACAGCGAAATCCGCCACGCCGTGCAGATCCAGGAACGCCTCGGGTTGGATGTGCTGGTGCACGGTGAGGCTGAGCGCAACGACATGGTCGAGTACTTTGCCGAGCAGTTGGACGGCTATCTGTTCAGCCGCTTTGGCTGGGTGCAGAGCTACGGTTCGCGCTGTGTGAAACCGGCGATTATCTACGGCGACCTCAGTCGTCCGAAAGCCATGACCGTGGACTGGATCACCTATGCCCAAAGCCTGACCGACAAGGTCATGAAAGGCATGCTCACCGGTCCCGTGACCATGCTGATGTGGTCGTTCCCCCGGGAAGATGTGTCCCGCAAAGTCCAGGCGCAGCAGTTGGCGCTGGCCCTGCGCGATGAAGTGCTGGACCTCGAACGGGCCGGGATCAAGGTCATCCAGATCGATGAAGCGGCGTTCCGCGAGGGCCTGCCGTTGCGCCAGGCGCAGTGGCAGGAATACCTGGATTGGGCGGTGCAGGCATTTCGCTTGAGCGCGTCTGGGGTGCGCGATGAAACCCAGATTCACACCCACATGTGCTACAGCGAGTTCAATGACGTGATCAAGTCGATTGCGGCGATGGACGCCGACGTGATCACCATCGAAACCTCGCGTTCGGACATGCAGTTGCTGGAAGCCTTCAAGGCCTTCGACTACCCGAACGATATCGGCCCTGGGGTGTACGACATCCACTCGCCACGAGTGCCGGACACCCAGGAGATGGTCAAGTTGCTGACCAAGGCGGTGCAGCGCATCCCGGCCGAGCGGCTGTGGGTCAATCCGGACTGCGGCCTCAAGACCCGGGCCTGGCCCGAGACGGAAGCCGCGTTGGTCAACATGGTGGCAGCGGCGCGCCAGTTGCGCAGTCAGTTGGCTTGATGCATGGCAGGAAGAGAGCGGGCGAACCCGCTCTCTTGTCGGTCAAAGGTTCTCGAAATGAATCAGCGCGACTGAGTGTTTAGCGATATCAGAGTAGGGAAGGTTGGGTGCGTCGGCATGGGTGGCAAACCGGTGCTCGGGTAATTTCAGGTGGGCTTTCTCGAATGCCCGCAAATCAGGGGTGGCCTTGGTGTAGTGGAAGTGGGCATACCACAGCACCTGGGACGGAGTTTGCGCCAGGTCGTGGATTTCGTATTCCTGCAAGTAGTCGATTCGACCATCCTTGCGTTTGCCCAGGTTTTTCATCGGGCTGGTTTTACGGATATCCACCGCGTTTTGGCGGGCCAGGTCATCGAGCATGCCATCGGTCGGGTTTTTGCTGCGCAAGGTCTGTTGGGTGCGCAGTTGCCTGCCCTGGGCGGTTAGCGCCGCGGCCTTGTCCCGCAGACGGCTTAAGATCGTGTTGTCTGGTGCCACTTGCTCGATATGCCGCGCACGCAGGAGCAGTTCGTTGGCTTCGCTGAGCATCATGTGCTCCAGGTCCACCGGTAGCATGTCTTGCGCTGCATAGGCCTGGACTTTGGCCTGGTAGCTCGCTTGCGATTCCAGCCGCTGCCGGGCATCGCTGATCAAGGCGTCCAGATTGTGTTGAGCGATGCGGGACGTTTGCGGCGGCGGGTTGAGCAGGCGAAACCGCTCATGGCTGCCTTGTTCCCATACTTCGGTGTATCCGCCCTTGCCCGTGAGGACGTATTGCCGCGTTTGGGTGGTCGGCTCCCAGCGCTCGGTGCCGATCAGCAACTGATTGTCTTCTGTGGTGAACACCTTTTTTTGCCGCTGCCCCGGGATGGCGGCGGATGTCGGTTGAGCGATGGCTTTGCGGGCACGCTCGGCCATTTTTTCGAGGCCCTCGATCAGCGGCGGCACGGCCTCCAGGTGAAAGTGCTGGGGATAGCTGGCGGTCCAGACGTTCATTTCGCGTCGGAATTGGGCATAGGCATCGATGCAGTCCTGCAGTATCTGATTGCGCTGCGCCTTGTTGGCGCTGGTTTCCGGCAGGCTGAATTGGCTGAACAGGGCGCGATCGACCCGGGTGCGCAGAGGGTTTGCCCGGGTCTGCAGATACAGCCAGGAGACTTCGCTGGCGGAGTCGAAGCGATTGATCACTTCCAGCAGGTGCCCCGTTTTCAGGTAGAGCCTGTTGGCGGCACTCAAGCGCTCGGTCAGCATCCTGGCGGTTGGAATCAGTTGGCTTTTCTGCGCGCTGACGGTCACGCGCTCAAGCCATAGATGGAAGTCCAGCAGTTGAGCGTCGATCGTGTCCAGTTCGCCAATGAACGCCAGGCGTATTGTTCTGATGGTCTCGAGCGCACGCAGGCGTTCGGTCAGCGCTTCGTCCGGCAGGGTGTCCAGGTGGCGAATGAGTTCATCGGTGCGATTGAGCAAGTCAACGGCTCTGTGATTGGAAATGTACAGGCGCTGCTGGAACCGATCAGCCAGTATCAGGGCGTCATTACTCTGTATCTCCAGGAGCGTGCGGCGCTTGTTGCCGTGCGTCAGGGGGAGTAACTCAACCAGCGTCTGGTAGTGCCGGGTGGCCATTTCAATGTCGACTGTGCAGGCGGCTTCGGCGACCTGCCTGAGTGCGGGACGATTGTCTGCGGTGCTGCTGTTGTACTGATCAAGTGCGGTGTTGGTCCGGGCGACCTGGGCATCCAGTTGCGGGGCCAGATCGTCGGCGGCCGCGGTCAAGGTGTGATGTCGACGAAACACCCGGTCGGTCCACCAGCGTGGCAATCGTTCGCGAATTGCCTCTGGCCAGATCGGATCGAGCCCGTCGGCCAGACGCCCCAACACCGCACCGCCACCGAGCCCGCCACCTTCGAACGTCACGCCGTGGGCATGGTAGTAAGTGTCCCAGTGACCTGCCTCATTGAGGCCGATGGGTTGCTTATAGGTTTTGCGTCGCGTCCCGCTCAGGCGCCAGTTCCTGGAGTCCGTGCTCCACTCGATCTGGTAGATGCGCCCCTGGCGGACGATGAAATTACCGTCTGCGTGGCGGTAGACGTTGCGGTACATACCGTCGCTACCCGGTTGCAGGCTGGCCAGGCTGATCGGTTGTTCGTACTCATACCCGAGGAAACGCTCCACCGCCTGGCGGGCCGGACGCTGCAGCGGTGTATGCAACGCTGCGGGGTCTTTAACCAAGGCTTTGAGCTGGCGAATTCGCGTCAGCGCGCGAGCCCTGGGGGCCGCGCTGGAGCCGACACCCGCGGCGGGAAAGATGTCCATGGCGGCATCAATCAGTGATAACAGGACTGACTCCACTTCAGCCAGGCCTTGGCCGACATCCCCGCGCAGGAACGCCGCGACCGCCAGGTTGGCGGCGTCCCAGGCATCGTATAGCGCCAGGGCGCTACCGACGAAAGGCACCATCCCCACGGCCATTTTCAGGTAATTGAACATCGCGCCTGACTTCAGAGCGCAGAGTTCAAGGTACAAGGCATCGTTGCTGCGTGCCGTTGCTCGATGGGCTTCTATCAACCGCCCCATGTGGACATTGAGCAAATGGGCGGCCAGTGAAGTGCTGGCCGGCCAGGGCTGGCCCGTGCCAATCAGTGCGTCGAAATTGTTCAGCTGTGCCTGCTTGATGCGGCTGACATGGTGGGCGAAGTTGCCTGTCAGCGCGCGCCCCGCCAGATACTCGACCATGGGTTCCTGCACGCACAAGTCGAACAGGCGTTGACGGGCCTGTTCCAGGCTCGGGAACTGGCGCAGGTACTCGCCGTCTGGGCTGTCGGGCAAATAGAGGAGCGTCAGGCCGCTGATCTGCTCCTCTATGAAGGTGACGCCCGACAAGGTGCTTGGGCCTTCAGAGGGCGTGTCCGCACCGCCAACGGTCAAGTGCGCCGGTATCAGTACGATTCTTTTGCCGCCGGGGGCATAGGCCTGCGCAGACGCCGCGTCGATTGCGATCTCAAGTACTTGCCGGCCGCCGGCATCGATGTGCCGTTGCAGCTGGGCGAACTCACCCTGCAGTTTGAGCATCAGGCGCCAGGGTTCGACCAGGCATTCTCGACGATGTTCGTTACTGAAGGCCGCTGCGTGCGGCAAGCCAATGAAGGTTTCGCGGATCAGTTGTTCGTACTTCGCGGCCAGGTCGAGCTCGGTCACGAGTGCGCGCAGATACTGGGGATTGATGCCGGTGCTCAGTGCCTTGCGGTCTGTTTCGTCATCCGCGCTGATCACGCAGCGCATGAGCGACAGCCGCCACCACAGGGGCTGATCAATGTTGCGCTGTGCCAGCTCGACGAGCGACAGCGGGCTGCGGCCGGGGCTGGCGACCAGGACACTCTCCTGGGGGGTACCCGGCGCGGCACCTTGTATGACGCGTTTCTGCCAGGTGGTTGAGTCGGGCAGGTCGAGCACCACCGCAAACCCGTGCTTGAGGTTGAAGTCCTTGCGCAGGCGCGTTTCGAGGTGTTTGTTGCTGAAGTCCGCGCGCGGTGGCAGGTCGCGCTCGAGTATTTCATGGGAGCGCTTCATGGCCGCGATGTAGGCCTGGATCAGGCGCTTGAGTTGCACGCGTTGATCGCCGGCAAGTGCCTTGAGCCACTGCGGCAGCGCCTGGGTCAGGGTATCGCTGCGATGTTGCTCGAGGTGTCGGGCGTAGGCCTGGTCCCGAGCCGCCGATACCGGCACCGTCAATGTGGCAAGCATCTGCTCACGCAGTTTCTCCAGCGCAAGTCTGCGTTGTGCGGCGTGGGCGGGCAGGGGGTTGTTTTGGATCAGTTCAATGACCTGCTGCTCACAGGCGTGGAGCTGATTGTCGAGCGCGTACTTGAAGGGGGCACGACTCAGTGCGGTCACGTGCAGTGCAAGTACGCGCTCGCCCGAGCCAAGTTTGAACAGCTCCTGCTCCAGGGCTTGGCGAGAGGCGAAGCGTTGCAAGCCGCCAAAGTGCCCGGGCCAATACAGCAAATGGCCAGGGGATGAAAGGCCGTCCTCGGCAGAGGGGTGAGTGATCAGCAGCACCTCTTCCAGCTCCCGGGTGTGAGGGGGGCTGTCTTGGGGGGGCTGCTCGCGACTCGATAGTGTCAATCGGGCAACCGTGACGTGCGGATGAGGACTCAGCCGATCCGGGTCATCCACGATGGCGGTGATCAGGTCATGCTCGGCAAGGCTGATCTGGCCCAGGCACCATTGAATCTCGGCCTCGGCGCGCAGGCCGCGCAGGCGCGCCTGGTAAAGGGCGGTGTAATGCGGGTTGGAAGGGTGGCGCAGTTCGAGCAAGTTCGAGGCATCACGGCTGTCCAGCAACGCCGAAGCGGCGTCACGGCTGGCCTGCTGCGCGGCGTTCAGTGCGTCGAGTGCCTGCTTGAGTTTTTGCAGTTGTGGATCATTGGGGTCTTGTGCAAAACGCTGCTCGATGGCGGCGCATTGCTGGGCCAGCGAATGCCGGCGCCTGCTCATGGGAATATCGGGGTTGAGCAGCCCAAATAGCGGGGCTTCATCGCTAGCAGTGTCCTCTTGAGTCGTGATCGCCAGCGCTGGCGGTGCGCTGAACAGCGGATCTGTACGATGCGTTTGCTCCAGTTGCTCGACGGTGTCCAGGGCGTAGGCTGCGTACTCGGCAATGTCGTCGTCACGGCCCTTGATGGCGCTGAGCATCTGCACCGTGAGTCGGTGCGCCAGCAACTGCGCGAGCCCTGCATTCAACGCTGTTTCTTGCAGGTTGTAGGTGATGCGGTTTTCAGCAGCGCTTTCGGATACGCCGAACACCTGCTGCTGATGTTCGATCAGCCAGTCTTCCATCTCCGAGCGCTGCCGGAAGTGCTTCACCGCGGGCTGCTGCTGCGGCAAGTACAGCAGTTGAGTGGCCAGTTGCTGGGCCTCGCGGCTGATCACAAAGGCGCCGGGTAGCGGGACGACGCGGGTGTCGCTGCGCGTGAGGGTCAGTTGTTCGGTGCAGATGCGCTGGCCGGCAATCTCGAGTGCTGCGTCCGGCGGATTGAGGGCTGCCAGAAACCAAGCTAACTGCTCAGTGCTCAGGGCACCCTGAGCAAACGCCAACTGGCCCGCCGCTTCAAAGTGCGAGCGGTACAGGCGGACAGCCAGATCGCGCCTGGACAGCGGTGTGCCGGGCGCACGGGCGCTCCAGTAGTCGTTCCAGAGCGTGGTCAGCTCTGCCTTGAGGTCCCATGCCTTGAATTGCTCCAGCAGTTGCGCACTGGGTGTGGCAAAGAGTGGGTGGTCGCGGTGGATACCGGTCAGTTGGCTGCCGGGGATCAGAGCGGTGTCCAGTTGCGGATGCTGCAGCATGAAGGCACAGGCCTCGCTCAGGCTGGACCTGCGAGTCGAGCGCTCTGCGGTGGCGTGAAACAGCAGGCCGGCCTGCTCACCCTCCAGGTTCCAGGTGCGCTTGAGCCATTGATTGATGGCCGCGCGTACGGTGGGCGTGCGATCCATGAGGCTGAGCATCTGCTCGTGGCTGTCGCGGCAACGGGACTCCGCCGTCAGGAACAGGTTTTCATCCAGGGGCGCAGTCAACACCCGTGAGGTGGGGAGGACTGAAGCGCTGGCAGGGTTTTGGTCAATCAGTGTGTGGGGCATGGTGGCTTGGCTCTGGGGTGTTGAAGGTTGTTTCCATCAATGTCGCCACCATTGGAGGTGAGATGCCTTTGCCACCGGTATTGCATAGTTACTGCGCCGACCGCTCGGCGAGATTCATCAAACTGTCATGCAAGTGTGGCAGCGCGCTTCAACAAACTTCATCAGACTCGCGCTCTACTGGGGTTCTGCGTTTCGGTGTTTTTCATGCGTGTCTTGTATTTATCCGCGGTCATCTTTCTGGCCGCGTTGTGTATTGGCCCGGCGTCCTGGGCGGCGCCGCGCTGCGATGTCAATGTGGCAACCCAGCAGGCCGACCTGGCGCAAGTGAGCCTGGCCTACCAGAGCATCGGTCGTGCTTCCGATCCGGCACTGTTGCTGGTGATGGGCCTGGGCGGGCAATTGATCCACTGGCCGGACGAAGTGGTGGTAGCCCTCTGTGAGCAAGGCTTTCGGGTGATTCGCTACGACAATCGCGATGTCGGCCTGTCGACCTGGCGCCAGGCTCCCGCCAGCGCCAACCTGACTTTCGAGGCGTTGCGCTACAAGCTCGGCCTGCCGGTGTCGGCGCCTTATTCCCTGAGCGACATGGCGGACGATGGCCTGGGTTTGATGGATGCCCTGCACGTGGAGCAATTCCATGTGCTGGGGGCGAGCATGGGCGGGATGATCGCCCAGCACATGGCGGCCATGGCGCCGCAGCGGGTCGAGAGCCTGACGCTGATCATGAGCAGTTCCGGCGCGGCGGGCTTGCCGGCGCCCAACGCGGCGCTGGTGCAGTTGCTGGCCCGGCGCAGTGCGCCGAACCGTGAAGTGGCCCTGGAGCAACAGGCCGACTTGCTGGCCGCCCTGGGCAGCCCGCAGGTCACCGATGATCGCCAGGCGTTGCTGCAGCAGGCGGCGCAGTCCTATGACCGGGCGTTCAACCCTGAAGGGGTCAAGCGCCAGATCATGGCGATCCTTGCCGAGCCTAGCCGGGTGACGTTACTCAATCAGTTGCGGGTGCCGACCCTGGTGGTGCACGGCACGGCCGATCCGTTGCTGCCAGTGATGCATGGCATTCACCTGGCAGCGCATATCCAGGGCAGCCAGCTCAAGCTGATTCCAGGGCTGGCCCATCGATTCCAGGAGGCATTCAAGGCGCCGTTGCTGGCGGCGGTATTGCCCTACCTGCAGCAGCACCGCGAAGACACCTCGCATTGGGCGCAGATCGAGCCGGTGCGGGGGATGAATCTGCTTTGAGCGCTGCGCCGACTCAGGCGTGCAGACGTACCCAGACGCTGACCAGCACGGTGGCGGCCATCAGCCAGGCGACGGCGGCCACCGCCAGCGAGGCTTCCAGGCGCAGCCGGTCGACCATCAGGTACAGGGTCGCCAGGTACACGAAGTACGGAATGATCGACCACATGCCAAACACGATGGTGGTCTTCAGGTCGTCCAGGGAACGACCCTTGCCGACGATGTAGTGGGCGATCAGGGCGAAGGTCGGAAACAGGGGGACCAGGCCGGCGATGTAATAGTTTTTGGTCTTGGCCAGGGCGGCGAGTATCACCACCACCGCCGCGCCAAGGGCCGCTTTCAACAATAGATCCACGACTGTTCTCGCTGGGTTAGTGGCTCAGGCCGTACTTCTTGACCTTGTCGAACAGGGTGGTTTTGGCCATGCCCAATTCCAGGCTGGCCTGGGTCAGGTTGCCGCCGCTGCGTTGCAAGGCATCGCTCAAAAGGTTGCGCTCGAAGGCTTCCACCGCCTCGGAAAACCCCAGGCCCTGGGCGGCGCCACTGGCGCCGGATTTCTTGAACGCCGGCAGGCCGAGGGCAAAGCGTTCGGCGACGTTGCGCAGTTCACGCACGTTGCCCGGCCAGTCGTGGCTCATCAGGTGCGACAGGGTCTGGTTGTCCAGGTCCGGGACGGCGCGGTCGAAGCGCAGTGAGGATTGCTGGAGGAAGTGCTCGAACAGTTGCAGGATGTCTTCGCGGCGTTCGCGCAGGGGCGGCAGCTCCAGGGTCACCACGTTGAGGCGGTAATACAGGTCGCTGCGAAACTGGCCGGCGCGGCCCAGTTCGTCGAGGTCGGACTTGGTGGCGGCAATCACCCGGCAGTCGACCGCCACGCTCTGGTTCGAGCCCAGGCGCTCCAGGGTGCGCTCTTGCAGGACCCGCAGCAGTTTGATCTGCAGGGGCAACGGCATGCTTTCCACTTCGTCGAGGAACAGGGTGCCGCCATTGGCATGTTCGATCTTGCCGATCCGCCGTTTGCCGGCACCGGTAAAGGCGTTCGCCTCATGCCCGAAGATTTCGCTTTCAAACAGGTTTTCCGGCAGGCCACCGCAGTTCAGCGCGACAAAGGGCTGCGCCTGGCGGCGACTGAAGTCGTGCAGGCAGCGGGCAACCAATTCCTTGCCGGTGCCGGTCTCGCCTTCGATCAGTACGTTGGCCGAGGTGTCGGCGACGTTGGCAATCAGTTCGCGCAAGTGCTGCATGGCGGGTGAGCGCCCGATGATCCGGCCTTCCAGGGAGTCGCGCTCGGCCAGTTGCCGGCGCAGGGAGCTGACTTCGCGGGCCAGGCTGCGCTGCTCCAGGGCACGCCGGGCGACGTCCACCAGGCGCTCGGGGGAGAAGGGCTTCTCCATGAAGTCGTAGGCGCCTTTTTGCATGGCGTCGACGGCCATCGAAATGTCGCCGTGCCCGGTGATCAGGACCACCGGCAAGCTGCGATCGCGCGCCTTGAGCCGGCCCAGCAGTTCCAGGCCATCGATGCCCGGCAGGCGGATGTCGCTGATGACGATCCCGGCAAAGTTGTCGCCCACCTGCGCCAGGGCTTCTTCAGCACTGCCAACGCCGGTGCAGGGGATGTCTTCCAGGGCCAGGGCCTGCTGGCAACCGAGCAGGACATGGGGATCGTCTTCGACGATCAGCACACTAAGATCGTTGTTCATATCGGCTCGACGGGCAGGGGGCTTACCAAGGGTAAGCTGAGGACAAATGCGGTACCACCGCTGGCCGGGTGCTCGACACCCAGGCTGCCACCGGTCGCGGCGGCCAGGCTCGCCGACAGGGTCAGGCCGAGGCCCAGGCCCTGTTCGCCGGGCTTGGTGGTAAAGAAGGGTTCGAACAAATGTTTGCGGGCCTCGGCGTCAATGCCGTGGCCGTTGTCGCGTACGTGCAGCCGGTACTTGCCGTCGACCGCCTCACCCTCGAGCCACAACTGGGGCGCAGCTTGCGCCTGCATGGCATCCAGGGCATTGCCGATCAGGTTGACCAGGATCTGCTCCAGGCGTGTCTGGTCGATCGACACTTGCTCGTCAGTGAACGCGCGGTGCAACTGCAGGCCGCTGTTTTCCAGGCGTGCGCCCAGCAGTTGCAGGGCCGCATCCACGGCTTTGCCCAGGCTGGCCTGGCCCTTGTCGTCGCCGCGCCGGGCAAAGGAGCGCAGGCTGGCCGTGATGCGGCCCATGCGGTCGATCAGCTCATTGATGGTTTTCAGGTTGGCACTGGCGGTGTCCAGTTGGCCGCGCTCGAGAAACCGCACGGTGTTGCCGGACAGGGTGCGCAACGCCGCCAGGGGCTGGTTCAGCTCATGGGCAATGCTGGTGGACATCTGGCCGATGGCGGCCAGTTTGCCGGCCTGCACCAGTTCATCCTGGGCGCGGCGCAGGGTTCCCTCGGCCAGGCGCCGTTCGCGGATCTGGCTCTTGAGGCGTTCGTTGCTGGCGCGCAGGTCGCTGGTGCGTTCGGTAATCCGACGCTCCAGTTGATTGTTGGCTTCCTGCAGGGCTTCGCGGGCCGCGAGGCGGGTGGCGATCACCTTGCGTCGCTCGTTCCAGGCGATCAGCAGGAACGCCACCAGGGCGAAGGCCACAGCCACCAGGATGCCTTGGTTGATCGCCTCGCGGCGCAGGTCCTGGAGCGGCGTCAGCAGGGTGAAATTCCACGGTGTGTCGCTCAGGGGGCGCGTCTGCGACAGGTAGCTGATGGCCTCGTCGTCGGAGACCACTTCGGCGTTGGCCGGGAAGGTCAGTTTCTCCACGCCTTCGGCCAGGCGCTCGCGTGCCAACGGTTCCAGTTCATTGAGCGGGAACCAGTAGTACTGCAGGCTGCGGGCCAGGCGCTCCTTGGTGTCGTCGCTCAGCGGACGCACGGCCTTGAGCCGTCGCGCCGGGTCGCTGGAGAGAATGATGATGCCGTTCTCATCGCTGACGAAGGCTTCCAGGCGGGCGCGCTGCCAGCGTTCTTCCAGGGCTTCCAGGCGCACCTTGACCACGGCGACGCCGATGATCTTGCCTTGTTCTTCGAGGCCGTGGGCCAGGTAGTAGCCGGGTTCGCCGTTGGTGCTGCCGATCCCGTAGAAACGCCCGGGTTGGCCGCGTACGGCATTCTGGAAATAGGCACGGAAGGACAGGTCTTCACCCAGGTAGCTGTCGACGTCGCGCCAGTTGCTGGTGGCCAGGACTCGACCGGTGGTGTCCATCACGTAGATGGCCCGACTGCGGCTGCGCCGGTTCAGGCCTTCAAGGTAATTGTTGACCGCTTGCCGGTGTTCCGGCGACGGCTCGGCCAGCAACTGCGAAACACTCGATTCGAGTTCCAGCAGGCTGGGCAGGTAGGTGTACTTGCTGATTTCGCTCTCTACCGCACGGGCGTGCAGCTCAAGCTGGCGTTGACCGTTTTCGCCAAGGCTGCGAATGCCGTAGTGCTCACTGGTCCAGAAACCGAGCAAACCCAATGCGAGCATCAGCAAGATGATCAGCGGCGGCAGGAACAGGTGGCGGATCAGACGAGGTTTCACGGCGAGTGATGGCGGTGCGGCGCGATAAAGAGTGGGGTCGCATTTCATCACAGATGCCTTGGGTCAACCACAACACAAATCTGCAAGCCACCGTCAGCCCCAGTGGGGGCGAGCTTGCTCGCTCCCACCAGGGATTGGTGTGGCTTCGAACTCTTAGTGCTGCAGGATCTTGTTCAGGAAGTGCTGAGTCCGTTCGGCGCGAGCGCCGATGTCACCGAAGAACTCTTCTTTGGGGCAGTCCTCGATGATCTTGCCGGCGTCCATGAAGATTACCCGGTCCGCCACTTTGCGGGCGAAGCCCATTTCGTGGGTCACGCACATCATGGTCATGCCTTCGTGGGCCAGTTGCACCATGACGTCCAGTACTTCGTTGACCATTTCCGGGTCCAGCGCCGAGGTCGGCTCGTCGAACAGCATGACGATCGGGTCCATGGCCAGTGCGCGGGCGATCGCCACACGCTGCTGCTGGCCACCGGAGAGCTGGCCAGGGTGCTTGTGGGCGTGGGCCGAGAGGCCGACGCGCTCGAGCAGTTGCAGGCCTTTCTTGGTGGCTTCTTCCTTGCTGCGGCCCAACACCTTGATCTGCGCGATGGTCAGGTTTTCGGTGATGGTCAGGTGCGGGAACAGTTCGAAGTGCTGGAACACCATGCCAACGCGCGAGCGCAGTTTCGGCAGGTTGGTCTTGGGATCGGCAATCGAAGTGCCGTCGACCACGATGTCACCTTTCTGGAAGGGTTCCAGGGCGTTGACGCACTTGATCAGGGTCGACTTGCCGGAGCCGGACGGCCCGCACACCACGATCACCTCACCTTTCTTGACGTCGGTGCTGCAATCAGTCAGCACCTGGAAGTCCCCATACCACTTGTTGATATTCTTGATAGAGATCATACGGCGAACCTTTTTTGCAGACGCTTGACCAGCTGCGAGGCGGCAAAGCTGATGATGAAGTACACGAGACCGGCGAATACCAGGAACTCATTGGAACGGCCAATGATGTCGCCACTGGCCCGCGAAGCGTTGAGGAAGTCCACCAGGCCGACGGTGTAGACCAGCGAGGTGTCCTGGAACAGGATGATGCTCTGCTGCAACAGCAGTGGGGTCATCTTGCGGAAAGCCTGGGGCAGGATGATCAGGCGCATCATCTGGCCATAGGTCATGCCCAGGGCCTTGGCGGCACCCATCTGGCCCTTGGGAATCGACTGCACACCGGCCCGTACGATTTCGCAGAAGTACGCGGCTTCGAACATCATGAAGGCCACGATGCAGGAGGCAAACGCGCCGATCGGGGTGTCTTCGCCGGTGATCCAGCGCAGCACGAATGGCACCGCCAAGTAGAACCAGGTGATCACCAGCAGCAGTGGGATCGAGCGGAAGTAGTTGACGTAGGCGCCGGCAAAGTTTGACAGCAGTTTGTTGTGGGACAACCGCATCAAGGCCAGGACGGTACCGAGGATGAGGCCGCCGACAACGCCCAGCACCATCAGCTTGAGGGTCATCACCATGCCGTTCCACAAGCCGGGAATGGCCGGGATGATGCCACTGAAATCGAATTCCATTATTTACCCCCCACGGAGATCAGGCCGGGCACTGCGACTTTCTTCTCGACCACGCGCATCAGCAACATCAGGCTCATGTTCAGGGTGAAGTAGATGAGGGTCGCCAGGGTGAAGGCTTCGAACAGGTTGGCGGAGAACTCGGCGGTCTGTTTGGTCTGCGCGAGCAGTTCCATCAGGCCGATCAGCGAGGCCACGGACGAGTTCTTGAAGACGTTGAGAAATTCCGAGGTGAGCGGTGGAATGATGATGCGATAGGCTTGGGGCAGCAGCACGTTCCAGTAGATCTGCGGCAGCTTGAAGCCCATGGCGCGAGCCGCCGATTCCTGGCCGCGTGGCAGCGCCTGGATACCGGTGCGCACTTGTTCGCAGACCCGTGCGGCGGTGAACAGGCCCAGGCACACGACAACGCTCAGGTAGGCCGAGGTGGTCGGGTTGAGGTCCTGTTTGTACCAGTCCTGCAGGTCTTGTGGCAGCAGGTCGGGCACCAGGAAGTACCAGATGAACAGCTGGACCAGCAGGGGTACGTTACGGAACAGTTCGACGTAGCAGGTCGCGATGCCTGACACGATGCGGTTCGGCACGGTGCGCATCACGCCCAGTACCGAGCCCAGCAGCAATGCAATGATCCAGGCCACGATGGCGATAGCGATGGTCCAGCCCAGCCCGGAAATGAACCAGTCGAGATAGGTCTCGCTGCCCACGCCGGTGGACTTGAAGAACACGCCCCAATCCCAGTTGTAATTCATTAGGGTCTCCCCTCGGATTCAATCGATGTTCAAGCACCTGCCTGGGGGAACTCCGTTCCCACCCGACGTCGACGGTCGGGCACACGCGGTCGGCTCGACAACCACCGGTTCGAGTGTTTCCAAAAATGCCAGCAGGTAGTGACAACCTCCCGAAAGGGCAGTGGCCCTCTCAGGAGGTAAGACTAGTCAGAAATCAGGATTTCTTGTCGTCAGCCGCTTTGTCGGTCGGATTGGCGATCAGGGCCTTGAGCTCGTCGCTCATCGGGAAGTTCAGGTTCAGGCCTTTAGGCGGGATTGGCGCCTGGAACCACTTGTCGTAGATCTTGTTGATCTGGCCCGAAGCGTAGGTGGCCTTGATGGCATCATCGACCGCTTTCTTGAACGGCTCGTCGCCTTTGCGCACCATGCAGCCATAGATTTCATAGGACTGTGGCGTGCCAGTCACTTCCCAGTCGGAAGCTTTCTTGGCCTTGGCCGCTTCACCGGCCAGCAGGGCGTCGTCCATCATGAAGGCAACGGCACGGCCCGATTCCAGCATCTGGAAGGATTCGCCGTGGTCCTTGGCGGAGATCACGTTCATGCCCATCTGCTTGTCGGCGTTCATCGACTTGAGGATGCGCTCGGACGTGGTGCCAGCGGTGGTTACGACGTTCTTGCCTTTAAGATCGTCGAAATCCTTGTACTTGGAGTCCTTTTTGGACAGCAGGCGAGTACCGATTTCGAAAATGCCGACCGAGAAGTCAACCTGTTGCTGACGCTCGACGTTGTTGGTGGTGGAACCGCACTCAAGGTCAACGGTGCCGTTCTGTACCAGCGGGATACGGGTTTGCGAGGTGACCAGGTTGTATTTGACTTGCAGGTTCGGCAGGTCCAGGTCTTTTTTCAGGGCTTCGACGACTTGCATCTGGATGTCGTGGGAGTAGCCGACTGGTTTGCCGGAAGCGTCTGCAATGTAGGAAAACGGGATGGAAGCGTCGCGATGGCCCAGGGTGATGGTGCCGGACTCTTTGATCTTCTTCAGGGTGCCGGTGAGTTCGGCGGCGAAAACTGGCGTGCTGATCAGAGCGGCAGCGATGGCTGCGCCCAGGATATGGGGAACGATACGCATCAAATTTTCCTCGACATTGTTTTTTTTATGGAGCCAGTTCTTCGGCTCTCTTGTACTGCTGAACACCTGGGGGCTCCTGAAGTGTTGGCACCTCAGGCGTTCGTCCAAGAGTGTAGAGCATGAGTCGTGCCAAGCCAGGAATAGTTATCTAAATTATTGATTTATAAGGATATTAAATATTTATGGCGAATCTGATTCCTACGCCTGGTCCGGTTAACCGAATTGACCGTCGGGTCGCGTTCGGAAAACCGAATGCTATCCGGGCCGGTGCTCCGGGCTTTTGAATGCAAAAAGCCCCTGAACCGTGAGGTCCAGGGGCTGTTGTGTGCCCGGCGAGTGGATCAGGCCGCTTCGATCTTGCTGCGGTTGACTTCCAGCTTGTGCAGATAGTGCTGCACGTTCGCCTGTTCGTCGGCTGTGGTGAACAGGCCGAGCTTGGTGCGCCGCCAGAGAATGTCATGGGCGGTGGTGGCCCATTCCTGCTGGCACAGGTAATCGACTTCACGGGTGTAGAGCCCGCCACCCAGGTGCTCGCCCATGTCGTTCAGGCCCTGTACGCCTTCGAGCATGCGCCAGGTGCGGCTGCCGTAGGTGGTGGCCCAGCGGCGGG
>Ga0067045_1003733_pt1 | contig 16088 bp, 17 predicted proteins | sample TerdegcTABiofilm_FD_59184 | JGI IMG/M metagenome (GOLD analysis project Ga0067045, IMG submission 59184) | Combined Assembly of (Gp0054472, Gp0054536) Wastewater bioreactor microbial communities from Singapore -Terephthalate degrading...
TGGAGCAACAGCCAGGGCCTCCCGCACCACTCTTTCCACATTTTCTTCTTCATTATAACAGGGGAAAAAAATTGAGATCGGGTACTTTTTCATGATTTACTCATCTTCCTTTCCTTTTTGCACCCCTGCAAACCTGTCCTTTCAAAATTACTACCTTCGCAGCGCAGATACTCTTTTCTTAACAGCAATATCGTACAAAATTTTTATGAGGTAAATAAACAACATCACATTCAACAGCGAAGTAAATAAAATCCCCCCGGCATGCGGCCGCCGGCAGGCATCACAGGCTGGGCCGGCCTGGTATCCTGGAACCGGCCTCCCGGCATTTGCTCCGGCATCTCCGGCCGGTTTCTCCCACTTGAAAGGTAGTCCCTGGATCTGGTAATATTTTGAAATACGGCAGCACCAGGGCTCGCTTCGGGCGAAATCGGGCCGCCTTCAACTCGCCGTCCTGGCTCGGTGAAGGCTGGCGCGAACGTCCTGTCCGCGCCCCCGATTCCGCTTCCTCGCTTCGCCGGGTGCTGTTACCGGCGCTGCGCAAGTCGTTCACACGGGATAATCACCCTTCCGCCAGTCATTTTCATCCTTTTGCTGGTGCCGCATCAGCGGCATAGGGGTCTACCCTGATAATTCCTCAGAGCATGAACACATAAAAAGGTGGTCGACAACAGCACTAAAAGCAGGCTGATTTTAAGCTTATGTCTTTTACAAAAAGTCATGAAGCTCTCCTTTCAAGAAGTCCTCCGGCAACCTCATTTACGTGAAATCAAGTTCGTCTCCTGCCGCCGCTGTTTGTTTTTAACGCCTTAACCGACAGGACCATCCCTGTTATTGTCAGGATAATCAACCCAACAGCTATGATATCCAGCAGCAAAGATACGTCTGTGCCGCCTATTCTTCCGGAATGAAGGTTTTTAACGAATGACATTATGCTGTTTCCCTGACCGGCAGGGTTAAAACGCCTGCCTGCTCCCATCCCTCCACTTCCAAAACCTGCTTCTACTGAAACTTCCCCTGCAGCGGTTTTTTCAAGCGTCGCCCGGTGTTCTGCCGCCGGCCGGCCGGCGCCTATAAGCCAGGGCTCGACCATCAGTAGCCCCGTGACGGCCTCAATGAGTATCAAAAAAGAAGTCAACAAGCCAATCCACAAATGCAGGTTGCGAATCTTTTTCAACTTTAATCCCCTCCTGTAACACAGTAAGCCGGGTGCCAGAATTATGTTTTTGATCCAGGACTATACTGCTTCTTTATGATACATTGAATTACCGTCTTATATACACGGCATATACACGGCAGGCAGTATTTCTCCCGGCCAGGGTTTGACAGTCGGCAGAAAGCCGCTCCCGGCCCTGCCCGGAAGGACTGCCTTTTTGCCTCATGAAACTTCACCTCCGGCTTTCTGATTTTCTGCAAACACCCAGAGCCGGTTTCCCAAAAAGTTCACAACGACGCCGGCACCAGTGGCCACAATCTTGCACAGCCAGAGATCAAGATTATTTACCTCGTGCAGGATAGCAAGCAGGCCGGCTGTAACCAGCAAGGAAAGTAGGTTCACGATGATAAAATGTGCAGCTTCCGTAACGCTGGCTTTCCGCGCCATCCTGAATGTCCACTTTCGATTTAAAAAGTAACTGTTCGCGACACCGGCCGAATAAGAAAGTACCTGGGCAGGCAGGTAAGGCAGACCGCCCATATTCAGAAGAAAAAAGACCGAAAAATCCACCGCCGTATTCCCCAGGCCGACGGTACAAAAACGCAAGAACTGGATAACCCGGTACTTATCATTGAACACTCTATTCACCTCATTATGCCTTAAACTTTCAACTCCTTGCCTGTTCCGGAGAATACCCGGCGGCCGGTTTCTCGCTTCACCGCAAATTCTGCCGCCATATTCCGCCATCCAGCAGACCTCAAATATTTTCAGTAATGTTAATTTCGTATAAAGCCATGCCGCTCCCCATACCCATAGGGCCGCCTTGAGGGCCATCCCGGCCGGTGTCCGGTTGCCACTCTTCTTTGGGGATCTCCGTACTGTTAGCGCGAATCCAGTCCAGCACCTCGCTGCTGCCGCCCCTGCCGCCGGGACCGGAATCCGAAGGAATCAGGAAATACTTTACTTTTTTGTCCGCCACCATTTGTTTCAGCTTATCGACTGTGAGGATGGGGTCGGAACCGCTGAACCCGCCCATGGCCATGACGGCTTTACCGGTTTCAATGATATAAGGTTCGGCCGTGGAGGCGTCGGTGGTTGCAAAAAGGTAAGTTTCCCCCATATTATTCCTTGTCACATATTCAAGTAATTTCGTATTGATACCGGAGTTCATACCGCCCCCCATACCCTGTCTTTGGCCGAATCCCTGTTGACTGGGGCCCGCCTGCGGCAGCATGCTGTTGCCGCCGTACAGAAGCGGAGTAGCCGCCCAGTCAACGGCGCCGCCAGTAGCACCAGCATACCCGCCATCGCGGCAATCGATACCAGCTTTTCTTTCTTCGCGGCCAGGAACAATACCAGAGCCAGCCCGGCTCCCGCAACTCCGATGCTGATGGACCATCCCATGCCGATCTGCTTTTGGTAGGGCTGCAGTACATAAAGTTCGAACGCTGTGGCAGCCAGAATAGCGGACGGCAGCAGCCACTTTTTCCAGCCTTCTTTGTCGCGGTAATGGCGCCAGAGCTCTACCCATCCCGCTCCGGCGAGCGCTGCAACAGGCGGGGCGAGCATGATCAGGTAGTAGTGATGGAAGAAGCCCGCCACACTGAAAAACGCCATCGAAGGAAGTAGCCAGGCTAGCCAGAACAAGGTCTCATTCTCCTTGTCAGTGAGCGGCTTTTTGCGGCGAACGCATGCCAGCAAACCAACGGCTGCGAACGCTACAAAGGGCAGCAGCCAGCTGATTTGCCCGGAAAGTTCAGATTGAAACAAACGCAGCGGACCTGCCGTACCGGTGCCGAACGCACCGCCGCCTCCTCATCCTTGAGGGCAGCCGTTTTACCGAAAGTTGGTTTGACCAGAACATACATCAACAAAACGGAACCGACACAGGCCAAAGCCTGCGGGAGAATCACGCTCCACCCGTGAACCCCGAAGATACAGGCGAATAGCGTCTGGACCCAAAGCGCGACCGGCGGTTTGTCCACTGTAACGTAACCGCCTGGATCTAAGGAAGCGTAGAAAAAATTGTGCCAGCTCTGCAGCATGCTGGTTACCGCCGCCGTATAATAAGCGTTGGCATACTGATCGTTCCAGATATTGAAAATATTCAAGAAAGCAGACAGTAGGGCAATGCATATCAGGACCAAATCGAAACGTTTTCCTTGTCTCGGTCTTATTGTCATCCTCCCCCTCTCATTCCCCTCTCATTCATCATGTTTCATTGTAGCTATGAGCAGCCCACCGTGGCGTCCGGACCTTTACTCTTAAAATAATACTGAATATTTGTTGAATAATTGCCACCCGCCTGTTGACAAGGAATAATGTGGATTATAAAATACAAGAGACCGACCGGTCAGTCTGTCAGGAGGACAACAATAATGAAAAGAGACGCAAAAAAAGATTTAATCGCAGACGCCGCCCTGTCCTGCTTTCTTGCTTCGGGATACAGCGGCACTCCGGTAGATAATATAGTGAAGGCCTCCGGGATAAGCAAGGGCGGCTTATACTGGCATTTCAAGAGCAAGGAAGAACTATTTTTTGTACCTGGTTGAAAAATGGCTCGACGAAAATAAAAGGGCATTTGAAACCCGGCTGAACGCAAGCGACCCGGCAACCGCAAAGCTTTACAAATTTGTTGATTTTACTGTTGAAAAGGCTCAATCGCCGGTGCACTCGCTGATCCACGAGTTTGTAATGACAGTCAGGAAAGAAAGCGTTATAAAGCATTTGCGCGACCTGATGAACAACTACTCGGCAGAGAATATTCTTACATCTATTATCAACCAGGGGATTGAAAGCGGGGAGTTCAGACCCCTGAACGCCAGGACAGCCTCCGAAATTCTCGTGACTATGCTTGAAGGACTAACGATGAAGTGGTACTTCAGGCAGAAAGATATCTCCCTGTTGCGCCGCACCGTGAAAACTGCCATAAATATCTACCTCGAAGGTTTACTAACTAAATAATAAATTAAATAACCTGCCTGAGCCAGGAGGTGAATATTGTTTGTGAGCAGGAAGCCGGCACAAAAAGACTCTGAGAAAAGGAGGCACTAAAATTTGAAGATCGTGCGATTTGTTTTTCTACTGACACTGGTTGCGGCGCTGGCCGGATGCGGCAAAAAGCAGCCGGCCGTCGAGGAATACTTGCTGCCGGTGGAAACTGTTACGGCCGCTGTTTCTAACCTGTCCTGCATTCTTGATATCACCGGCGAAGTAACAGCCAGCAAAGAGGCCGACATCGCGCCGAAAGTTTCCGGCCGGGTAAGCTCGGTCAATGTGGCTGTCGGCGATAGGGTAAGCGAAGGACAGGTCCTTCTGGTGCTGGAATCTTCTGAAGCCCGCAATTCTGTCGTGCAGTCAGAGGCTGCTGTGGGCACAGCCAGGGTGAACATCCTGAAGGCCCGTCAGGCGCTGGCTGACGCGGAACAAAACTACGCCCGGATAAACGCGCTCTACCAGGCTCAGGCCGTTTCCAAATCACAGTTTGAGGAAGCTCAAAGTGCTCTCAACAACGCCGGCTACGGGCTGCAGCTGGCTGAGGAACAGCTGAAGCAGGCTGAGGCAGCCCTGCAAAGCGCCCGGGACAACCTCGCCAACTATTCAGTGACTTCTCCCATATCCGGGCATGTTGCCTTTGTTAACGTACATAACGGAGAAATAGCCGGACCGCAGAGCACAGCCTTAACCATTGTCAATATGGACACAGTGAAGGTAAAGGTAAACGTGTCTGAAAATGCCATAAGCTCCATCCAAAAGGGGGTGCAAGTTCCGGTAAGCATAGATGTCTTACAAAAGATGTTTACAGGGACCGTGGTTTCTGTGGGACCCAAGAGCGACTCCACCACCCGTGCCTTCCCGGTCGAGATTATCCTGGATAACAGGGATGGAGACATAAGGCCGGGCATGGTGGCAAGCCTGAAACTTCCTCTCGGTATATCCAGGGGAGCGGTATCAGTGCCGGCCGGCGCGCTGGTAGAGCGTGACGGCGTATATTACGTCTTTGTGGTGGAAAACGGCATGGCCAGGGAAAAACAGGTAAAGACAGGCATTATAACCGACGAACTGGCTGAAATAAAAGAAGGTGTCAGTGAAGGGATGGCCGTCATCGTAAATGGAAACAGGCTTGTTGCCGACGGCCAGAAGGTTAAAGTGATGAACACGGCAGAAGGAGGACAGTCCTGATGAAGCTATCCGACTTCTCTATTAACCGCCCCCTGGCCATATCCATGTTTATCATAGCGCTTGTGCTGGTAGGGCTGGTTTCCCTTCCCCGTCTGAAAGTAGACCTGTTCCCGGACATGGAAATACCGGTNGCCGTCATNANCACNTCTTATGAAGGAGCAGNCCCCGCNGAAGTNGANAAAACCGTAACCAAGCCCAATAGAGTCAGCCGTATCCACCGTAAGCAACATAAAGGAGCTCAGGTCTATATCCAACTACGGCAACTCACTGGTCATTGTCCAGTTTAACTGGGGCACCGACCTGGACAATGCTGTAAACGACCTGCGGGAAAAACTGGACATGGCCAGGAGCATGCTCCCCAAAGACGCCCAGTCGCCTAAAACTATGAAGATTGACCCAAACTCAGAAGCCATAATGTCACTCGCGGTAGAAGGGGCGGATGTGGTCAAGCTCAAGAAAATAGCCGAAGATACCATAAAGCCACAGTTGGAGAGAATAGAGGGTGTGGCCTCGGCATCTATAAGCGGGGGTAGAGAAAGGGAGATACAGGTAAATCTGAATCAGGCCAAAATGGAATCGTACGGCCTGAGCGTCTCCCAGGTATCGCAGGCCCTGGCATCGGACAACATTTCAGGCAGCGCGGGCTACATTAACAAGGGTTCCAGTGAAATTTCCCTCAGGGTATCCGGTGAATATAACAATATTGAGGACATTAAAAAAATAAGGATAAGCCTTTCCGGCGGGAATTCAATATCCCTGGCCGATATCGCCTCAATAGAGGATTCCTTTAAAAAAGTGGACAGCTATACCTATGTGAACGGCAATCCGTCCCTGGGCATTGATATTATGAAGGCATCCGGAGCCAACACCGTCCAGGTGGCCAGAAGTGTTCACCGCCAAATTGAGGAGCTGAACAAAACACTTCCCTCCGGGGTGCAGATAATTACTATTATGGATAATTCGGAATTTATCCAGCAGTCAATTTACAACGTGATTAAGCACGGCCTGCTGGGTAGCTTGTTCGCCGTGGCGGTACTTTATCTCTTCCTGCGCAGCGCCCGCAGCACCCTCGTGGTGGCGCTGGTCATACCTATATCGATTATTGCCACATTTACCATGATGTACTTCGGCGGCCAGTCCATAAACATTATTACCATGGGCGGCCTGGTGCTGGGGTTAGGCTCCCTGGTGGACTTTTCCGTGGTGGTTCTGGAAAGCATATACCGCCACCTCGAAAAAGGCATGGGATTAATTGAGGCAGCCATGCTCGGAACTTCAGAAGTAGGAACGGCGGTTATTGCTTCGGCGTCGGCCCAGGTGGTGGTATTTTTACCCATAGCTTTTGTCGAGGGAATCGCCAGGTTGGTTTTCTGGCCTATGGCCCTAACCGTCAGCTTCTCGCACATAGCCGCCCTTGTAACCGCCTTAACGCTGGTGCCCATGCTGTCATCAAAGCTTTTAAAAAACGTCCCCCTGCCGGAGACGAATTCAACAGGATTAAAAACCAGAAACCCGGTAAAAATTTTTTCGGCCTTCTTACACAAGCTGAACAGCTTCTACAGGGCTATTCTCAGCTGGGCGCTGGGCAACCGCAAAAAAGTGGCGGCCGCAACGATGGTGCTGCTCATTTTAAGTATCGCCGCCACTCCCTTGATAGGCACGGAATTCATACCCTCCACCGACCAGGGTAAAATAACTGTTGACGTAGAAATGCCCCCGGGAACTAAAATAGACGAAACAGTAAAAATGGCCTCCAGCCTGGAAAGCCTGATCAAGCAGGAAATTAGTGATATAGAGGATATTTTCTCTACCGTCGGGTCCGGGAACATGGTCTTTCTAGGAATTACCAGCGGGGAGAAGGCTTCACTGCAGGTCAATCTCAAACCCTTAAAGCAGAGGAAGATAACCACCCAGGAAGCGGCAGAGAAACTGCGGCAGGCCGTATCTAAATCGTGCCGGGACGCCAAGATAACCGTCAGCGCGAGCAGCGCCTTCAAGGGGCCATCAAGCAGCCCGGTGGAAATAACGGTCCGGGGAGAAGACCTGACAATGCTGCAGCAGGTCGGCGATTCAATTGTCAATGTGGTTAAAGAGGTTGAAGGGACGAGAAACGTAAAAAACTCTCTGGAAGAAACCAGGCCGGAGATGAGAATTGTTGTGGACAGGGAAAAGGCCGCCCGCTACGGCCTGTCAGCATCCCAGATACTGTCTTCCGTACTCGTCTCCTTTGACGGACAGGTGGTGAGCAGGATGCGGACCGGTGATGACGAGGTCGACATAAGGCTGAAACTGGCCAGAAACGCAAAGGCAAACCTGAACACACTGCCCAACCTGACCATTGTGTCTCCGACTGGAGCGAGGGTGCCCCTGAGTTCAGTGGCCAGTATCCAAAACCAGGATGCCCCCCGGCAGATAAACCGGTCATCGCAAAACAGAGAGGTTACCATTACAGCGGACGTCTCCGGGCGCGATACCGGAAGCGTAAACAAGGACATTCAAAGCAGGTTAAGCAGCATCCCTCTCCCGCAGGGATACATGATTGAGTTCGGCGGCGAGGCTGAAGATATGGCAGAATCTTTCAGTTCCCTTGGCAATGCGATGATCCTCTCGGTGGTGCTTGTCTTCATGGTCATGGTGGCCCAGTTTGAATCTCTCTTCCAGCCCTTTATAATAATGTTTTGCCTGCCGCCCACATTTATAGGAGTAATACTGGGACTGGGACTTACAGGGCACTCCATCAGCGTGTCCGCCCTCCTGGGAGCCATAATGCTCATTGGTATAGTCATGAACAACGCCATTGTGCTGGTTGACTATATCAACACCCTCAGGAAAAGGGGTTATGAGAGAAACCAGGCCATACTGGAAGCAGGCCCTGTCAGGCTCCGCCCCATACTGATGACGGCCCTGACCACCGTGCTGGCCATCCTGCCAATGGCCTTTGGAGGAGGCGAGGGTTCCGAAAGCCAGGCCCCCATGGCCGTGGTTATCGCCTTCGGGCTGACACTCTCCACCCTGATTACACTGGTACTGGTGCCGGTGGTTTACACCATCTTTGACGACATGGGCAAGAGGTTTTCCAGCCGTTTCGCAAAAAAGATACAAGTAAAAACAGCCGGTTAAAATCCATATTGCAAAAGCCATAGGTGTTGAACCCGCCTGGCTCCTCTGCTCCGCGTCGAGTGAACTTTTGGTTCGCTTCGGTCGAAACTGGACCGCCTTCAACTCACATCCTGTTGTGGTTCAGGCTTTCGCGGACATCCTGCCCGCTCATCCAATTTCGAGTCCTCAGCATCGCCTGGTTCACTGACGACGCTCCGTAACGGAGCAACTGGTTTTAACACCTATGGATTTGCAGACGTTTTTGCTCAACAGCGGCCGTGCTGGCCGCACCTGGTCAGCCTGCAGTGAAGGAACAGATGCCTGTTCCGCCTGCCTGCAGGCTTGACATTATTTATGTAAAAAGGTAGTCTTTAGGCAAAAGGGGTGAGCATACATGCAAGCTGAAACACAAGAAAGACCGTACACTTATGAAGATTACTTAAAAATCAACGATAACAACCAGTACGAGTTAATCGGGGGGAAATTAATTTTGGTTCCGGCACCAAAAACGATCCACCAAGAGATAAGCGGCAAGATTTACAGAAAAGTTGCAGGCTTTGTTGATAATAACAACCTCGGCAAAGTCTTCTATGCACCGGTAGATGTCCTGTTAACCGAAAAAGACAAGCCGCAGCCGGATATTTTGTTTGTATCAAAAGAACGCCTGCACATCATTACCGAAGTTAATATCAAGGGCGCTCCCGATTTAGTGATTGAAATTCTATCACCGTCCACAAGTAAATGGGATAAGGTTGAAAAAAGTAAATTGTACTACAAACATGGAGTAAAAGAATACTGGATAGTTGACCCTGAGAGCAAGGTCGTCGAGGTTTTTATGCCCGGTGAAAAGAACTGGATTTTATTTCAAGCCTACGATGATGACGATATATTAACATCGCCCCTTCTGGCCGGCTTGGAAATATCGCTGGAAGACATCTTTAAATCCGCTGGACCCTAAGCCGGCCTCTTATACCGCTTGTCACCACTCAACACTTCGAGTACCCGCAGTCCCTGCACACCAGGCACCCTTCCGCTCTTGCAAGCACCTGCCCGCATTCGGGACAGGAAGCAGCTGCACTGCCGGTGCCGCTTTCCGGCCTGGAAGTGCCGCCGTTCAGGTCTCTCTGCACTTCCGCCAGTTTGAGAGCTATCGCCGAAGCGCACGACTTCCCGGGCGATAGCTTTCTGCCCCTGCTCCTGGCAGCCATATACGACGGGCAGGAATGCGTGCTCATCAACTGCTCGATTATCTGCTCCACATCTATCCCGCCGCGGATGGCAAGGCTGATCAGCCTCGACGTCGCCTCGGTGTAAATCAGGCACCCGCCGTCGCTGCCTGTCGTGATGAATGTCTCCAGTATCTCCCCGCTGTCAGGCTGGTAGTTCACCGTGAGGTAAATTTTGCCGCACCCGCTGTCCAAGCGGTGGGTTACGCCGTGGGCGCTTACCGGGCGCGGCAGGATTTCACCGCGCCGCAGGGACGGCTTCCCGCCGTCGTCTTCTTTTTGACCCACTGTAACCGTGCCCTGTTTGCAGCCGTCGCGGAAAACGGTAATACCCTTGAGGTTGAGGCTGCAGGCCATGCGGTAACACTTGTCGATGTCTTCAACAGAGGCGTGCTCCGGCAGGTTGATCGTTTTGCTCACGGCGTTATCGACATATTTCTGAACTTCAGCCTGCATCAGGATATGGTCCTCCGGGCTGATGTCCTGCGCGCCCTTGAACACCAGCGCTATTTCCTCCGGCACCCCGCGGACATGCTGGCAGGAGCCCCGCCTGGCAACCTCAGACAGCACTTCCGCCGGGACGCCGCTCTTCCTGCAAGCCTCCAGAAAAAGCGGGGAAAAGACCTCGAAATCACCGGCCACGTTTGTTGACTTTCTGTAGGCAATTGCAAAAATGGGCTCCACGCCGTAGCCCTCGCAGCCGGCCAACGTAGTCACCGAACCGGTTGGGGCTACCGTTATACAGGCGGCGTTGCGGCGCTTTTCCGCGGGGTAAAAAACGCTCTGCTCCCACAGGGGAAAGCAGCCCTTTTCCCCAGCCAGGCCACGGGAAGCGGCGTGGGCGGCCTCCTGCATCAGTTTCGTTATCTCTGCGGCAAATTTCCTGCCTTCTTCCGAGTCGTAGGGCAGGCCGGCTTTGATTAGAGCATCGGCAAGCCCGGTGAACCCCAGGCCGATCTTCCTGGTAGCGCGTGTCGCCTCCGCAATCGAGGGAAGCGGGTACTCGGCAATGTCGACGAGGTTGTCCAGGAACCTCACCGCCAGTTTCACGGTTTTCTCCAGCAGGCCCCGGTTCAGCGAGCCGTCTTCCGCTATCATTTTCGCCAGGTTGACGCTTCCCAGGAGGCAGGACTCGCCGGGACTCAGCGGCTGCTCGCCGCAGTTGTGAGAGTAAATTCCGTTGGCGTCAAAGGCGTTGATGCTCGGAACCCGAACATCATAGACCGTTTCTACAGTATCTTCCTTTATAGATAAAACTTTAGCCATAAATCTCTCTTTGTTCACCTTGCGACGATACGCTGAAAGAAGAATGTTAAGTTTCTGCATTTTTTCGCAGTCACCAAATCCAACCTTTTCAGCAAAGACAGCAAGGTTATCTCCTGAAATGACGAGTTCGTGCTGGGCTCTCGTTTCGTACCAGCGTTTACTTCCTTTGCCGTCAGGCATCAATTTGATGCCGGCCGGACGCCGATCATGATATATGGTGCTTACAATCCCCAGCCTTAAGAGCATGCGCTGAACGACGGTCAACAATTCGAGATTGCTTTGAGCAAGACGAATACTGACTCCTTTCTTTTGGCTTCCTTGCACCGACCCGTCACAATCAAACAGGCCGCGTAAAAAGCCCCGATAACCGTCTGATGAAACCCGTTCTAGGCGGGAGATGCCATACTTTTGGCCCTGGAACAAGCCCATGCGTTCAGCCAGCGTTTTTAACCCGACTAATTTAAGGCGGTATTCACCGCGTTTAGCCCGGTACCAGCCTTGAAAGTCTGCCCGGTAACAATAAGGCAGATCCATCGCATACTTTAAAGCTGACCTCATAACTGATGAAGCTCCACATCTACAAGAAGAATCATTCATTGCCATATCATCCAGCCATACAGAAAGAACAGCAGCATCTTTTTTCAGGGTTCCATCTCCAATTAGAAGACCTAATAGATAACCTTCTCCCTCGGTTAGCTCTCCGGGCCATCCTGATAGTGAACGATGGTTATGAAGAAGAATCCTATCTCCAGGTTTTAAATCATTAACCTGCACCCATTCAGATTCAATTCGGTAACGGGTATGAGACACCACCCTCAAAACACGATGATCGGGAGTAAGCCGTAGACTATAGCCTTCCCTCGTCGTAAGCCTTACAACCTGCTTAATGCCTGTCTCGAAAAATCCTTCTTCTCCCGTGCGATAAGGCACCCCGTTCACTATCACCTCTGCCTGTTTACCAACTAATTCATTTACCTGACGGGGGCCCTCGCTGGTGGTTACCCAGGTGCTTCCTACCACGCAGGGGTTGGTTGCGTTGATCGGGTTGCACGGGACAGGGTTGTTCTCCTGCAGCCTGTCGAGGAATATCAGCCCGGGGTCGCCGCAGGCGTGGGCCGCACCGACAATCATGTCCCACAGCTCTTTTGCCTGCACTACCTTATGCACTCTGCCGCCGAATACCAGCGGCCATTCTCTTCCGTTTTCCAAAGCCTCCATAAAAGCATCAGTCACACCGACGGACAGGTTGAAGTTGGTAAGTCCCCCGTCCAGCTTTGCCCTGACGAAGTCTTCTATTTCAGGGTGTTCGATATTCAGAATGCCCATTGAAGCGCCCCTTCTCACGCCGCCCTGCATGACCATGTTTGAAGAGGCGTCGTACAGCTTGATCAGCTCCACCACTCCGGAGGCCTGTCCTTTGGTAGAACGCACCAGGGAACCTCTGGGCCTTATGGAGCTGAAGTTATAGCCCACACCGCCGCCGGACTTGAATACCAGGGCGGTCTGCTTGAGTGTCTCGTACATGGATTCCAGCGAGTCTTCCACGGAAAGCACAAAACAGGCCGCCGGCTGCCAGGGGCGGTCCGGCTTGCCCACGTTGGCCCAGACCGGGGTGGAGGGGATAAACAGCAGGCTTCCGATTATGTCAGCAAATTTCTCCTCCCAATGGCTCTGGTTTTCCTTTTCGGCCGATGCCGCCGCTTTAGCCAGCCGGTAAACCGCCTGCTCGAAAGTTTCAATTATTTCGCCGTTATCGTCCCGCGCCGCGTAGCGGGCGTCGAAGACTTTTTGACCTGCTTCCGAAAGTACGGGCATGGTTGTCAACTCCTTTAAATAATCAGGCTGATGCTGCACCAAACCGATTTCAATCCCCCAGCACCTTGACAATCACTCTTTTTTTGCGCTGCCCGTCAAATTCGGCGTAATAAACCTGCTGCCACGGCCCTAAATCTAATTTGCCGTTTGTTATGGGGATAATTACCTGGTGGTGGACGAGAATACTTTTCAGGTGAGCGTCACCATTGTCCTCACCTGTCTGGTGATGGCGGTAGTATTTTCCAAAGGGGGCAACCTTTTCGAGCATTTCGTCAATATCCTGGATAATCCCCGGTTCGGCATCGTTAACGTACACTCCGGCCGTGATATGCATGGCCGAAACAAGGGCCATCCCCTCCCGGATGCCGCTTTCCCGGACAGCTTCTGCCACCTCTTCAGTGATATTGATATATTCCCGCCGCTTTTGGGTGTTAAACCAAAGGTACCTGGTATGCGATTTCATCAGGCAGCAACTCCTTTCTCCTTCTCTTACCCCGCGCCTCTACCAAGAAAATATAATATATTTTCATTTTTTGCTGGTGCCGCTTCAGCGGCATGGGGGTCTACCCTGAAAACAGCATTTATCCGGGGAGGGTGGTTATCCCTGTTCACTCCAATGCTCCGCACCGACAGCACCAGGGCTCGCGTCGGGCGAAATCGGGCCGCCTTCAACTCGCCGTCCTGGCTCGGTGAAGGCTGGCGCGGACGTCCTGTCCGCGCCCCCGGTTCCGCTTCCTCGCTTCACCTGGTGCTGTTACCGGCGCTGCACAAGTCGTTCGCCCGGGATAACCACCCTTCCCCCAGCTTATTTTCATCCTTCTGCTGATGCCGCAAAAGCAGCATCGATCAGTTTTCCGCTTCCAGCTGGGCTGGATCAGCCTTGGCATAATAATGACGGGAAAAATCCTCGAACGTCAGGTCCAGAGCGTTGGCCCACTTCTGGGCCACACACAGCCGGGGGGGTCGCCTGCCTTCTTCAACAGCCAGCAGTTCTGCGACAGTTAGGCCGAGACGCTCAGCCATTTTTTTGGGGGAAATATTTTGACTTTTGCGCACATCTGCCAGGCTCAACGGCAAATCCCTCCTCAACCAGCCAGATTAAAATTATTGTATCACAAATGTTTACTATTCTAAAATGTAGTACACCCCATTGTCAAGGCACATTTCTAAAAAATTTAAGCTATGTTACCTCTCTTTCATGCAAACGCTGGTGAAGCAGTGTCCCTTTTCTCCCGCAGGTTTTGCAGTCCTGCGTTTACTGATAGTATGGACACCTCCGACTCCTTTACGGGCGGCTTTAAGAATTTCAGGGAAGTTTTTCATCTACACTACCTGAGATTGAAGCAGTTGCAAATTAATTAAACAGTAGAGTAGGCCCCGGCAAATCAGCTTTCGTCGAACCGGCCACATACATATTTTCTACAATTTTCACCTATTCCGGCAGCCAACCGGCGGCTACCGCCGGCTGCGGACCGTTTTTGGCGCAAAAATGTTCAAGGGGCTACCACCCTGAAAGGCGGTAACCTCTTGATTTATAAGGCATTTGGCGGAGAGAGTAGGATTCGAACCACCGAGACCGCTCCTTGAATGAATATGGTTCTCCACTGGCACCATTTAAAGGTTCAGCAATATACGAATCCTATCTTCAACTGCTTCCATGGTTACTAAAGAAACTATGCCTATCCGTGATAAAAGTCTCTCTTTTGAAATAGATCTTATGTCCTCACACTTAATAAAACTTTTTTCTTTTAAGCCACCCTCAGGCGGGTAAATTTCTACATGAAAAGGTATCCCTTTATCTTTAGTCGTTACAGGCAGGACAACTATAAGTCCTGCCGGGCCGCTATTAAATAAATCTACTGAAACAACAAGGGCCGGCCTTTTACCCGCCTGTTCATGTCCACGGGCAGGGTTAAGATCTACAAACCAAATTTCACCACGGGAGGGCTGCTTTTCAGTCATTAATCATCTCTCCTCAGCCCGTCCCCCAGGGTGATGTCCCATGCCTCACGCTCTTTAACTTCTTCTTGCCAGGCTTCAGCATTTTTCCTTAAGGCCGCATAAGCATCATTTGCTTTTTGTAAAAAATACTGCCTCCGGTATGCTTCAATAGCTTTATCAAGGACTGCCTGCATTGGCTCACCTGCCTGTGTAGCGATTAATTTAAGCGCTTTCCAGGAAGATTGACTAATTCTGACTGTAGTAGACACCCTTAAAGCCCCCCAGCATCAGCTTGTTACAAATAAGTATACAATTTTGTATATGTTTGTGTCAAGAGGCTTGGCGGTACCAAATATAGAAAACCTGACACTTATTTCTTACCACATATATTTTGGAAACTCCCCCGTCTCCTTAATGTACTGATAAGTGTTCCTCAATGCCTTCCTTGGTTGAATCCCCTGCTGCAAAGCTGTTTTGTATTCACGCAGCCAGAGTTCCTTGAGTTTGTATTGAAAAAGCCACTGCAGCAGAACAAACAGTGATACTTCCCTTTCGCGCTCCATGTAGTTAAGTTTTGAAATAACGGACCGCCTCCTCTTGCTCCGCCAGGGCCATTTGCAGTATAAAAACCATCTCAACCAGGTCATTGTTTCTTCGCAAATTCTCATAATCGGGGACCAAGGGTTTTTTCCCGCTTTTTACATCTTCCCGGCGCAGGAGGTCGCTCTGCTCGACGGCCAGTTCCTTCAAAGGGGCCGTGTTTAAAAATTCCACCAAAATATACATTAAACCTGTGCGGAGCGTAGTACGGTCGGTATCATTGTCAACAATCAGCCGGATGGCAGCCGGAACCCATTCCCCGGGCAAGAAAGCCTGTTTTTTTACTGCTACCACCTGGCGGAAGAATTCCCCCAGTTCTATACCTACGGACTGAAAAGGGTCCTCGGTATTAAAGAGATAAACACCGCATGCCTCACAGATCAGGCAGTAAAGCCTTTCCAGAAGGCCGCTCACTTGAGTCAGATGCTCCGGGTCACGGCTTAAAGCGAGCAAATCCTTGTACTGCCTTTTCACTATAAACCGCCACTTGGGCCTGTCCTTCTTGGGGATTACGCGGTTGGGGGCAAAATAATACTGCTGTTTTGCGTTCTCAATGAAGAGTTCTGTCTCATCCCGGACTTCTTGAAAATCAGGAACATGAACTACCTTGCGGGTAAGTATTCAGTAAACCCGGTGGAGGCATGGCGTTATCGTTAGCGAACGACTTGCGTAGCGCCGGTAACAGCACCTGGCGAAGCGAGGAAGCGAAATTGGGGGCGCGGATAGGACGTCCGCGCCAGCCTTCACCGAACCAGGACGGTGAGTTGAAGGCGGCCCAATTTCGCCCGAAGCGAGCCCTGGTGCTG
>Ga0067045_1030240_pt1 | contig 16085 bp, 11 predicted proteins | sample TerdegcTABiofilm_FD_59184 | JGI IMG/M metagenome (GOLD analysis project Ga0067045, IMG submission 59184) | Combined Assembly of (Gp0054472, Gp0054536) Wastewater bioreactor microbial communities from Singapore -Terephthalate degrading...
CATTAGCAAACACCTCTCAGGATTTAACTTATTTGTTGTATATTGTATATATTCGACATTTTACCGCAAAAATCCTGCTGAGATGTTGATTTTTCAAGGCTCAAAGCCCCTGTTTTTCAGGGGGAACTACTTAGCTCAAAAGGAAAGCATTCTATTAGATACAGTAGAGCCTTCATGGGAAGAACAGTACAAATATCTACTGGACAAGTATGACAAAGAAAAAGTCCTGTCTATGTACATATTAAGACAGCTGCATCAATATCAGACACAACAGGGAGAAAATCCTGGATCGATCCAGCAGTTATTAGAACAGTTTGTATCTCGTATGGCGGAAAGCGGCTTTCCTTTAAAAGAAAACCAAACTAGGTTCAAATATATTCGCAGCCTGCTAAAGCCGTACTTGAAGATTGAATTGGATGAAAGTAATTGGACTACAATTGATGCTTATTCTATTGTGCATAATGAAGAGTCTGAAATTAATGATATATATGAAGAAGTATATAAAATTAGAAATGAGCATTTATTATCAACTATAGATAAAAAACTGAAAGAGTTCGATAGAGTATTTGTTATAATGGGAAGCCAGCATGTAATAGATGAACAAGATAGAATAAAAAAAATATTCTCCAAAGCTAATAATTAACCGGACATCGCTATATACGATTGAACGGGAAACGAAAGAGCAGCCCCTATTGCATGGACTGCCCTTTGTAGTCCTATTCAAATACCGTCTGCGTTTCTACCTCAGTCTGAAGCGCCTTAATGGCTGTCTCAACCAGTTTTCGCCTGATGGCCTTTTCCTCCTCGGGTGTTTTATCCGGATTGCCCAGCGGGTAAGGTATGGCGACACCCGGTACTATCCTGTTTGCACCGACCGCCTGGGAAATTGGGATGATGGTGCACAGGTGAACTATTGGAATGCCGTATCTTTCTATTTCCTTCACAACCGTTGCGCCGCAACGGGTACAGGTGCCTCAGGTGGACGTGAGGATGACAGCGTCTACCCCTTCCTCCTTGAGCTGCTTGCCAATTTCCTGCCCAAATCTCATCGAATTTGCCACCGATGTTCCGGTTCCAACGGTTGTATAGAAATAATCGTGGACCTTCCCGATTATCCCTTCCTTTTGCATGTCTCTCAGCACATCGAGGGGCAGGATTCTGTCCGGATCCTGGTTTGCGTATACCGGATCATATCCCCCGTGAATAGTCTCATAATCCTCCGGCAGGAAATCATCCAAACCAGCAATCGAATACCTGCCGTACTTTGTAGCGCTTGCGGATTCTATCCTGTCCGGGTTGCCCGCCGGCATTATTCCTCCGGTACACACCAATGCGATGTTGGCCTTCGTCATATCCTTCACGGGCGGCGCCGGCTCCACCCTATCAAACTCCGGCATGGGGAGTTCCGTTTCAAAGGGTTCTCCATTGAACCGCTTCATCAGCATTTCCACCGCTCTGGTAGAGCCAATCCTGTCCGAAAAGACGGTCACCCTCCTGCCCTGCGGAATATACCCCTCCTCCTGAGGAGTTCCCAGGTCTTCCCCCCGGCCAAGCTTCAGGGCCAGGGCAGCCATCTTGGGCAGGGCATTCCTCATATCTGCTGCGGAATCAGCGGTGGGTACAATATATACTGCCAGTTTGCTCGCATCCACCCCGGGATTCTCATTATACATACCGCTAACAACCGGTATGCCCAGACCCTGGACTACCGCCTTCCCCGTCTCGCCGCAGGCCATGCCGTATCTGCCGGCGTTGAAGGCCGGACCGGCAACCACCACATCCGGAGAGTATTTTCTTATCAGCTCCAGTATCTGTTTTTTTGCTTCTGCGGTGTTCTCGTTGAAGTAGTTATCTCCGCAGATTACAGTACCGACAACCTCTCCCTTATCGCCCATCGCCTGCTGCAATCCCATAGCCGGCCCAACGGCTCCATCCTTGGAAATCGGAGGCTGCCCGGCTTTATCTTCACCGCCTATGTTGCCGAAAAACTGGTTGAGGTAGTGCACTACCCTTATCTTTTTTTCTGTCATAGTATGTCGCCTCCTCATCAATACAACTTTGTAGTTACATTGTGGTAACCAATTTCTGAAGTGGAGCCTATTATCGCATTAAGCTCGCACGTGATGCTCCCGTCCGCTGCCAGGCTTCCGTCATACCCACCGGCAAGGTTTGCAATGGCCTCCGCCCTTCCAATTATCTTTTCCGCCGGGGGCAGAACCACAAGGGCACTGACGTTGCCGGTGGTTACAATCGCCTTCGCCTGCTGGACGCAGTCGGCAAGGGATTGGGAACTCCCATCCCGTCCCGCGCATTCATCGGTGATCAGTACAGTTTTTATCCCCGCATCCTCCAGCAAACGGCAGTTCATCATAAGGTCAGTATCGGGGTTGCCGTATCCTTCCTCAGAAATAATCGCCCCATCGGCTCCCAGCATCTTTGCAATATTCGTGGCATAACCGCAGGCCCGGAGTTTCCCGTCAAGGGTTACATTCTCATTGGTGAGTATTACTCCGAGGAAATTCAGGTCCTTGCCGTGCCTCTTGTATAGGTCCAGCACCACAGAGTTGTTCAGGTGCTGAAATGTGGTTATCTTGTCGCAGGCTGCCACACAGTTTCCACTTACAACGGCCCCATCGAGTATTTCATTAGGATGTATCAGCGTTGGAAGGATTTTCTTTGAATCCACGCCGTAGATATATGTATCGTGCAGGAGTCCCTGGGAAATCAGCATCTCGATATAGACCACCTTGGGCAGCTGCGGATACTTCTTGGCGTTTCCGGTTATCGTTCCAAGCTCGAACACCTGGATTTCATCCGGTTCAATCTCCCTTGCCGCCTGTCCGATATAGGAGCCGGCCTTCAAACCGGCAAGCCTTACGCATTCCTCATGCTGGTGTTCTTTCAATCCCTCCACCGGTTCTATGGTGACCACCACGTTGATTGTCTTTGAGAACGGTGTATACTGCGCGCCCGGCCCCCACATATCGATTATTCCTTCCTGAAAACCGACGATTCTGCCCGTTGTCACTACGGCTACGTTCTCCAGGGCGTGTGTCCTTCCGTCACCCACAGTCTCCATACGGGTTGTAAGCCCCGGAAACCCCTGTCCCTTGCCCGTTACTTTCACCCTTGGCTGGATAACATCCTTAACGGGTATTATCCTGGTTTTGTCCCCTGGTTTTGCCAGATCAACTTCAACTTCCCTTACCCTTGGGTCTTCCTTCAGGAGCGCCACTAACCCCTCCTTGTCAATCCAAAGCTTACCTTCCCGAATGCATGTTTCATTTCCAAATGCTGCGCTCCGGATTCTGATCTTGCCCAGTTCAAGCCTCATACACCACACCTCCTGTTTTTAATGCCTGGGGGTATACCCTCTCTTATATTATATAATACATTATATTGCAATAACCATTCCCCTCTGGTGAACCTCCCTCCACCTATAGAGAGGATGGGAGTCTTCTGAAGGAGAGGGGATAAATTAAATAGTGTGGAAATTTGTTCAGTCATAGTGTAAAGTTATTATAGGAAAAAAAGACAAAATAAATAAAGTTGATATATAATCAACTAATTGTATAATTCGGCTTCTTTGCTGTCGGAGGGGGAGGTCAGCTATGCTGAAGCTTAAAAGGTACCTTATGGCAATCCTATGGTCTGTGCTTGTTCTGCTTGTGTTTTCATCGGTTGTGGAACTCGTTCTGATGTGGAAATCGGATAAGGATGCGCACATAGAAGCCGAAGGTGTGCTGGAAGAGGCAAACAGTGTCGAAGTGTATACGGAAAACCCGGTTAAGGTGATAAGCGTTAACGTAAGGGAGGGCGACCGGGTTCAGAAGGATCAACCCCTGGCACTGGTGGAATCAGGGGATTTTGCAATTGAACTTGAGAAGGCGCAGGTAAGCCTCAGGCAAGCGGAACTGGACCTGGAAAAACTCAGGGAAACCATACCCGAAAAGGAGAGGGAAATAGCCCAGGCGGAACTGGACCTGCAATTGGCGGAAAAGGAATATGGGGACACGGTGGCACTGTACGGGCAGGGCGCAATTTCCGACAGGGACCTTGAGCTGTCTGAAGCAGAACTCAAAAAAGCATCCGTTTCCCTTGAGAACACCAGGGATGATTTGAAATATACATACATAGAAATCAAAAACATGGAAAACCGGATAAAGCTCGCGGAACTGGGAGCCCGGGAAGCCGAGGAAAAGGTTAGCCGGAACAGCCCTATAATTAGAAGCCCCGCGGGCGGCACAGTAACCCGGGTAAATGTAAAAAACGGCACCTTTACAGACCCATTGGAACCGGCATTTGCCGTCTCCGACCTTTCCGACCTTCAAATCAAACTGAACATCAAGGCTGAAGATATAGCCCGGGTTGATATAGGCCAGGAGGTTGAGATTACCACCGATGCTGCCAAGAACGAAACTTACAGGGGCGTGGTTGATGCCATTTCCCCTATGGTTAAGCTTGATGAAAGGGGGCTTAGTTCAAATGCCCTTGTTGAGGTCACAGTAAAGGTTATTGACAGAAACCGCATGTTCATGCCTGGGTTCCCGGTTGAAGCGAAAATAATGCCGGACCGTTGGAGCCATGAAGTAGATGTCGCAAGCACTTCCATTCTGCCCGACAGGGATATGGCATACGTATACGGGCTGACGGGAGACCAGATATGGACAGTTTATACCGATAGAAACGGTGAATCGCCTCCGGAGGTCTTCCTTGCGGCGAACAGCGCACTGACCGGTGAATTAATTGGAAAAACCAAGCTCAGCGGTGGGCAGGGGATTAAGTCCAATCCAAGAATCCTAAAAACAAGGGAAGGAGCCTATTTTGTATGCTGGGAAGCTGAGGAAAAGGCACAGCGGATCATCGAATACACAATAATCGACAACAATATGCAGTTCTCACAGCCCCGGCAAATACAATCTGAAGAATTTGACCTCGTAAACCCTTCGGTTTTCACCTCTGAGGATGGGGAAAATTTTCTGTCGGTTATACGAAAGACTGCCAGGGATTTTGGCTTCTATATTTACAGCATCCAGGGCAATGATATAGCGCTCGCAGTTGATACGGGGACGGTGCTGGTTGACGAAAGCGTAAGCCTTGGGTTTATTGACCTTACCCCCAGTATCCTTGATGTATTCTGCGGAAAAAATTCCAACGGATATACTATCGCCTGGGTGGAGAAGAAGTCTGACTATGCATACTTCAATCTTCTTGCGCTTGATGAGGCGGGCAGGCTTACTGTGCCCAAAAAAGAGGTTTTCATGTACTATATACCATCTCCCTATAGAAACAACTTTTCCGTTGAGTTCCTTCCTTCGGCCTTGTACGTTTTCTGGACCGAAATCAATAACCCGATTGATAAGTTCTACCAGATATCGAGGCAAAGGATCGACTATGCGGGTAATATGATCGGGGAAAAGGAAATCCTGACAACCCCGGATGAGAACTTCAGGGGGGCCCTCAGCACAGCGGTTGACGGAGCAAATAACATCCATGCGGTCTGGATAGACCAGGAGCGCACCTCAAAAAGGCTGAACAGCGACGTCTATTACCAGCAGATTGACGGCAGCGGTGCCTCCATGACCCTGCCAAAGACAATAGTAGGTAAAATAAATACCCAGAAGTTCCCCGGTATAATCATTTCACCGGACCAAAAAAGGATCGTATCCTGGGTAGACCTTGACGGAGACAGATACAATCTGCTTTTCATGTCAACCAACCCTACCCTTGTCCAAAGGCTTGCAGCGGAAAACCGTATTGCCGACTTCAGCAAAAGCGTATTGGGCCATATTCTCAATCTGTTCACCAGCATGGCGAGCGCCGTACTGTTCTTTATACCGTATAACCTGCTGCCTCTTTTACTGCTCTGCCTGTTCCTCTACCTTGTAGTGTTCAAAAAAAGAAAAAACAGGATGTATTACATGGCCTTTCTGATATCCGTGCTTCCGGTCAAATATTTTAACGCATTAATGTTCAAGGACATATTCAGCGAGATGGCTAATGTAAGCGACCAGGCGCTTCTTGCCATCAATGCGGTGACCCTGTCCCTTCTTGCTGTTGCCACCATTGTGCAGTTTTCCTTGCCGGAGAGAAATGGACGCCTTGACAGGTTTAGCTGCCTGTTTGCGGGATGGCTTTATCTGGACACGGTTTGTGCCCTTATGGCATCATTCTTAAGCACTTTCAGAGGGGGATTCTAGGTGAAAAACAGATGGCTGTTCATTGTCTCTCTGCTGGTTCTTGGGCTCATGGTGCTGGGCGGACTTCTGGCCCCGGTGATATATCCGTTAAGCTATGATGAAATCAGGGCTGCGAGGTCCACCGTACTGGCGGTGGGTAATATAGCTGCGAGGAACGTCGAATCCGGTTATACGGTGACGGCGGCCCCTCCTTCTTTAAAGCATCCTATGGGTACGAACCATGTCGGCCTGGATCTGCTGGCCCTTACCCTGTGGGGGCTAAGACCGACGCTTATCATCGCTACCCTTGCGATGATAGTAATAATAATAGTTGGAACTCTTATGGGCCTGGTGGCGGGATATTTCGGCAGCAGGGCGGACAGCCTCGTCATGGGTTTTTGCAGTATTGTGCAGCCGTTCTCGAACCTTGCTATGCTGATGTTTCTTCTTATGGTCCTCTCTCCGGGCATAGTCACCTTCGTTTTAGTGCTCAGCATAACAAACTGGGTTCCGGTTGCCAGGGTAGTCAGGGGCGAGGTTTTGAAACTGAAGGAGTATGAATTTGTACTGTCGGCAATCAGCATTGGCGGCGAAGATATATACATAGCAGTCAGGCATATAGTGCCTAACCTCTTTTCAACGGTACTCGCCCTAAGTACAGACGTGTTCAGCGAGGTTCTCCTCATTTCATCAAGCCTCAGTTTCCTGGGGGTAAACTTTTTTTCGGACCTGTCCCCGGTTGATCTGGGACAGCTGGTGGCGGCAGGGTACCGGTTCCTAACGCTCTACTGGTGGGAAAGCATACTGCCCGGAATTGCCCTTATATTGGTTATAATATCGTCAAACCTGCTTGGAATCAGTCTGGAAAGGATACAGAAAACAGGCAAGCAGGGATAAGTTATCACAAACCCGGAGCGTGCAAATGCGATAAATATATGGAAAACATGATAATCATCTGATATTGTTAAATATACGGTTGATAACAATGAAAGGGGTGAACGGGATATGGCAAGCGGGTACTGTGACTCGAAGGACCCGACAGCAGAAAAATGTGAGCGCTATTTTTCTCAGGATTTTAACTGCTGCGAATCAATACTCAAGGGCTTCAGTGAACAGCTGCATATCGACACGGGCATCATCCCCCGGATTGCTACGCCCTTCGGCGGGGGGATAAGCAACAGGAAATACATGTGCGGTGCTCTGACGGGTGCAATAATGGTATTGGGAATAAAATACGGCAGGGATGATAGCACCCAGGAGAGGGACCCGTCCTACAGCAGGACCGATAGACTGGTTGAAAAATTCGTTGGGAAATACGGCACGGTCAACTGTACCGAACTCACAGGATTTGATCCCAACGATCCGGAAAGCATAGACAGGAATAAGGAGCGGGTAAGAAACACTGTTTGTATACCAATACTACGCCAGGTCAGCCAGTGGCTTAAAGAAGAACTATAGGAAGCAAGGGGAAGCAAGAGAACCGTCCCCTTGCTCCTTTCCCCCTTGCTCCTTTCCCCTTGCTCCTTTTTATCAAAGGGTTCGGATGTATTCGGATATATTCTTCAAGCCCCGTTCCAGCACATCGGGGCTGCATGCGAACCCTATCCGCAGCCAGCCTTCCATATCAAAGCATTTGCCGGGGACCAGAAAAGTACCGTCTTTTTTGAAAAGGCCCAGGCAAAACTCCTCGGAGGATACCGGCAGGTCATATTTCAGGAAGGCCGTGGTACCCGCCTTCGGTTTGATATAGCTTATCTGTTCTTCCCTCCGGACCCATTCATCAAGTATGCGTGCGTTCCCCCGCACAATCTTGAGATTCCTTTCCATTATCCTGTGATAGTTCTTCAGCGCATGGACAGCCAGAATATCGTCCAGCATGCCACAGCTTATGGTGGTATAATCCCTGTGCTTGAAGCACTCCTCTATAATATCTTCCGGTCCGGCAATCCATCCAAGTCTCAGTCCGGCCAGCGAGAATGCTTTGGACATGCTGCTGGTGCTGATCCCCTTTTCGTAAACATCAGCTATTGATGGGACCGCTGTGTTTATCTCATGATAAAGTCCCCTGTACACTTCATCGCAGTGAACGTAAGCACCGCAGGAACGGGCAATATCTGCCACCTGTTTCAGGTGCTCTTCTTCCATCAGAGCCCCCGTCGGGTTATTCGGGTTGTTTATTACGATAAGCTTTGTCGTCTCATTTATCAATCCCTTCAACTCATCAATATCGGGGAGGAAGCCGTTCTCCGGCCTTAGCGGCAGAAGCTTCACCTCAGCCCCAAAGCCTTCCGGTACGGAATACAGCTGCTGGTAGGTGGGATGTACGCAGATCACCCTGTCCCCCGGATCTACTATTGAATAATGCAAAAGGAAGTTGGCTCCAATACCTCCATGGGTTACTATCACGTTTCCACTGTCCAGGCCTTTGTACAGTCCGGCAATCAGGGTGCGAAGCTCCGGAGACCCCTCTATATGCCCGTACGTTAGTTTCATATCCTGCAGCCCTCCAAGAAAATCCATGGGATCCTCCGAGAGGGAAAGCAGTTCTCCCAGGGTTAGGGAATCCACACAGGTCTCAGCGATATTGTAAACAGCATCCATTTCATATTTGTTCATCCATTCTTCAACCAAAAAAGGTTTCACGTTCATGTCGTCGCCTCCTCTTGGTACATTTCTTATCATTTACAGGTCAACCACCACGCCCAGGCCCATGGCTTCGGCCTTGCCTATGACCAGATTGGCTGTGATCAAATCCTGCAGTGCTATACCTGTACTATCGTATATTGTAATATCATCGTCGCTAAGCCTCCCGGGTATGCTGCCCATTATCAGGCGGCCGATTTCTCCTGCTATGTCTTCCTCCGATATTATTCCTTTCTTTATAGGAACTTCGCACTCCCCTACATTAACGGCCTGGGTGATGTCATCCGCAAACACTCTGGCATTTTGGAAAAGGCCCTCATCCAGCTCCTGCTTTCCTTCCATATCCGCTCCTATACAGCTTATGTGAGTACCTCCCTTAATCCACTCTTTCATAATCAGTGGTTTTCGGGACGGTGTGGCGGTAATTATTATATCCGCTTCCCCTGCAGCCTTCTCAATATCCTCTACCGCTTCAAACTCAACTTCGTATCTTTCCCGGATCAGTTCATAATGCTCCCTGTCATCGGAATATTTATCCAGGAATTTATTCCTTAGAATTTGCGGAACCTTCCGGCAAAACCCCTTTGCCCTATCCAGGGAATTCGGGTTGTATACCATAACCCTCTCAATTCCTTCCATTATCTCAAGAGTTGCTGCTATCTGGAAGGGAGCCTGGTGCCCGGAACCAACCATGAGCAGGTTCCTTGAATCCTTCCTCGCCAGGTACTTAGCTCCTATACCCCCTGCTGCGCCTGTGCGCATGCATGTTATGTATTCCCCGTTCAGGATGCCCAGCGGCATCCCTGTCCTGCTGTCCAGCACCATTACCGTGCCTACAAGGGCCGGAAGGCCTTTCCCGGTGTTCTCTCCGAACCAGGACACAAGCTTCAGGCCGAATATGTCCGCCCCCTTCAGGTACCCGGATTTTATATCCATATCCGCCTTTCCCGGCTCGAACTCATAGAAGATCAGGGGAAATACGACGGCCTCCCCTGAAGACTTCTGAACATACGCATCCTCCACAGCCTTAATAACGCTTCTCATGTCGATTGCCCCTTCGATTGCCTCCTGGTTTAAAACCCTCAGTTTTGCCATATATACGCCTCCCTGTCCCTATTCCCTCATTATTAATTCCCTCATCAGCTTCCCGTCCAGGTTGCCTCCTGAAATCACTATGGCAGCATTTTTGCCCTCAAACAACTGGGGCTGCTCCATAAAGGCCGCTACACCCAGCGCCCCCGACGGTTCCGCTATCACCTTTTCCTGCTTCATCAGCTGGGCAACGGCCCTTGCCACTGTACTTTCATCCACTTCTATAATATTATCTATGCATTCTCCTGCCATGCTGAAAGGTATTTCACCCACACCACCTATTACTGCGTCGCATATTGACGGAGCAGAGGCATACTCGGCATAGCATACACCGTCCCGGAGGGCATGAACCATGGCCGGGCAGGCGCGGGTCTGCACTCCTATTATCTGCACCCCGGGTTTAATGCTTTTTGCGGCCAGGCCCAGGCCGGTTATCAGTCCTCCGCCCCCTATGGGAGCCACTATTGTATCTATATCGGGATGCTGCTCCAGTATCTCAAGGGCCACAGTGCCCTGGCCCGCAATAACCTCCACGTCGGAGCACGGGTCTATGTAGGTCTGATTTTCCCTTCGCAGCACTTCCATCGCTATAGCGTGGGTCTCATCATAACTATCTCCGACAGTGTTCACCTGTGCCCCGAAGAAGCTTATCTTCTTTACCTTGGATTCCGGAGTTCCCTTAGGAACGAATACCTTAGTTTCAATGCCTCCAAAGATATTCGCCGCATAGCTTACCGCTGCGCCGTGGTTTCCCGAGGACACAGCAAGAATACCCCTGCTCTTCTTTTCCTCCGAAAGCATGGTTACCTTGCTCAAGGCCCCCCTGATTTTAAAGCTCTTCAGCCTTTGCTGGCATTCCAGCTTAAGAAAAACCTTGGTTTTACCGCTGCTCAAGCTCAGGGACAGCTCCAGCGGTGTAAGATAAATGTAATCCCTGATGCGTCTCCTTGCCAATACTACATCATCAAACTTGACCAACCTGAACACCTCCATTTCCTATATTCTAGCATACATAGCCCATTAAATATACCCTCCGTATCCACCGGAGGGTATATTTTGGCCGTTTGTTCAGCTCATAAGCCTCTTCTCGCCCTGTATTTGCTGTATAGGTTTTATGTCCTGCGATACCTCCATTGTGCCGAGGTATTCGCCGCTGCTGCCGCGCACGGCGAAATAGCGGATATATACGTACCGGTCGCCCATCCTTATCCAAAAGTCCTCGTGGTCTTTTCTGCCCTCTTTGAAGTCCTGCAGCATCTTGTTCACTATGTGCACGCTGGCCGGCGGATGGCAGTTCTGCACCGTCCTGCCTATGACCGCCTTTGTCCTGGCAAAAATCCTATCCTGGTTGTTGGAGAAAAACTTCACCACGTCGTCCTTGTCTATAAAGGTAATATCAACCGGCATGGTATTGAACATGGCCTCCATTTCTTCCTGCCTGAGGATGCCCGTCTCGAACCTGATATTATCCTTGGGCAGCTCGGTCCTGTCCTTCTTCATATCCCGGGCTGCGTCTGTGCGATAGGGCGCCCACTTGGGGGGAGGGTCAATGAGCGTATATCCGATCTCCCCGCTTTCCTCAGCGATATTCAGCCATTCATCCTCGGTCAGGGTATCCATGGCCATGGGTATGAGGATGTTCTCCTCCTTGAAAATCATTTCAACGGCCTTGTTCACCACCTCCCGGAACTTCTGCGCCAAGGCCCGGGCTGAAATGCCGCCCTCTTCCAGCAGTTTTTTCAGTTCCTTGATGCCGTTTCGTATCTCATCGTCCACACCCCACATTACCTTTGGCGGGGCGGTTATCCCGTATTTTTCGAGATACGGGAAGAGCAGGTTTTCTTTACGGCTGTAATGTTTATCAATCTGCCACAGCAGATCGAGCAATTGAGCCAGTTCTGGCAGTTTGGCTTCGTCCCCTGCTTCCTCCAGGCCGGCCAGTATGGGATTGATGTCTTCCTCTATCAGCTTTTTAACCTCTTTGTTCTCAAGCCTGATTGTATGCACCGGGTGGCCGGGCATTTCTTCGGCCCTTGACGGCTTATGTATATGCTCGATGGAGCCCTTGAACACTTCGGCGTGGACATCGCACAGCCTCTGCACTTCCTCAACGGGCATACCCTCCATGATGAGATTCTGCTCCATCTCGGAGATCTCCGATGCCGTGACCCCTTCGATGAGTTTTGCGAACCTCTCCTTTACTTCGCCGACGCTTTTCCCGTTGTGAAGCTCCATTATAAGCTCCTTCAATACCCTTTGCCTGTACTCCCGGTTGTTTATTGCTTCACTCATGGTATACCTCCTTTTAATGTATGGGGACACACCGCTGCTTGCGGGTATTCCTTGCCGCGGAATGTCCCCTTTTGATTCTTTTAGTATGCGGCTTCCCTATTAGTAGCATTTACCCCGCAGCCATCCGATAAAACCGAGTGGTAAAATTAATATGAAGTGCCTTGCAGAGAAGATTGCATAGATCAATTTTTATAGATATTATAAAGATAAGCCCAAGGGCGATAAGTGTATAGCCGCTGTTTAAGGCACTCAAGGCATAAACGCCGATGCGTTGTATATGAGATTATTATACAGGGAGGTCTTATAAATGGGAAAAGAGTTGGACAGAAGTTACTGGCAAGGGCCTAATGCGGCTCACAGACGTGTAATGTATAAAGGGGCAGGGTTTTCCGATGCCGATATAAAAACCAAGCCTCATATAGGGATTGCCAACTCCTTCATGGAAGGCTCACCGGGAAGCGCTCATTTAAGAACGCTGGCTGAAGCTGTAAAACAGGGTATCTGGCAGGCAGGCGGGGTGCCGATAGAATTTGGGATACCGGCTACCTGCGGAAATCTCAGCAACGGCGCCGAAGAATTAAAATATGAACTGGCAGGGCGCGATGTTGTCTCTATGTCCGTAGAGTTCGTAACAAAAGTGCACCACTTTGATGGGCTGGTAATGCTTGCATCCTGTGACAACATCATAGCAGGAACTTACCTTGCTGCAGCAAGGCTAAACATTCCTTCAATAGTTGTTACGGGTGGTTCTATGGTGCCGGGTAATTGGAAAGGCAAGCAGGTATTGGCTCCGGATGTGGATGTGGCCATATTGTCAGGAAACAATGAAGACTTAACGGACATGGAAGAGTGTGTGTGTCCTTCTTATGGGGCATGTGCGGTGATGGGAACAGCCAACACAATGCAAATTCTTGGAGAAACTCTTAACTTGGTTATTCCGGGAACCGCTACCATTCCGGCACCGGACCTCAGAAAGGTCAGATCAGCAAGAGACGCGGGCAGACATATCATAGAATTAGTTAAAATGGACCTTAAGCCAAGCGATTTAATTACAAGGGAAACGCTTCTAAATGCTATTATGGTGGATATGGCAATAGGCGGTTCAACAAATGCCGTGCTTCATATCCTTTCAATAGCAAGGGACCTTGGGATAGACATAACCCTTGACGATTTTGATAAACTGAGTGCGGAGATTCCATGCATATGCGGTGTAAGGCCCAACGGTCCCTATAATGTAGTTGATCTGCATAATATAGGCGGACTTCCTGCGGTCATGAAGATGCTGGAGGGCAAGCTGCATACTTCGGTCCCGACAATTACGGGTAAGACATGGAAGGAAGAATTGGCTGATGTCAGGGTAGAGCCCAGCGCCGTCTTGAGTTCTTTGGAAAATCCTCTCCACAAAGAAGCGGGCTTAAAGGTCCTGAGAGGGAATTTAGCGCCAAAGGGAGCTATCATCAGGCCCAGCGGGGTCCCGGAGGACATGAAATACTTTAGGGGTACTGCAAAGGTATACAGCAATGACTTTGATGCCCTAAAAGCCATTCAAAGCGGAGAAATAAAACCGGGTGATGTTATAGTGCTCCGCTATGAAGGCTGTAAAGGCGCTCCAGGCATGAAAGAAGTTATGCTTTCGACGGATGCTCTGGTGGCTTTTGGATTACATAAAAGTGTAGGACTTGTGACGGATGCCAGATTTTCAGGCTTTAACCACGGTCCTATAGTAGGGCATGTGTGTCCTGAAGCCTTTGATGGCGGTCCTATTGCCTTAGTAGAGGATGGAGATATTATAACGGTTGACACAATTGGCGGAAGTGTAAGCGTTGAATTGTCGGACGAAGAGCTTGAAAAACGCCGTGCCGCATGGGTACGCCCTGAACCAAAAGTAACTAAGGGAATACTGGCTGTTTATGCAAATACATGCCGTACGGCTGATGAAGGCGGGGCCATGCAAACCTGGTAAAAGATAACGGAGCATGGGTAGGCTCTTTTGCTTATCCTTGCTTCCCGGTTCATTTTTTCTGTTATTCAGGGAGGATGTTTGCGATTTACGATGAAATATTCCTTAAGCGCTGAAACGAGTTGCTGTTTTGACGCAATATATGATTCCGGAGGTATATAATGAACAACCAGTGCAAAGACTCAAAACCGCTGTCCCTGTTGTACCGCCTTGTATCCTGCCCCAGCACCACCGGCACTGCCGAAGAGGTGGGCGTGGAAAAGGAGCTCTTCAATATATTGTCCGAAATGGAGTACTTTAAGAATCACCCTGAAAACCTTATGCTGCACCCCATCCCCGGTGACAGGCATGGCCGGTGCGCAGTTGCGGGCCTTGTGAAGGGCAGAGGTGAGAAAACCGTGATTCTTCTCAGCCATCACGATGTTGTCGATACGGCAGACTACGGCCCCATCAGGGAGCACGCCCTGAACCCGGACAGGCTGGCTTCAAGCCTGGATCCGTCCACCCTTGACCCCGAAACGCTTGCCGACAGGGCTTCCGGCGGATGGATATTCGGCCGGGGAGTCGCCGACATGAAGGCCGGGATAGCCCTCTTCATCAGCCTGATGGATGAGATGAGCAGCGCCCGGGAGGGCCTCCGGGGCAACATCCTTTTTCTTTCGGTGCCCGATGAGGAGACCAACTCTGCGGGCATGACCGGATCGGTAGCCTTCCTCAACCAATTTGCCTGTTCAAGGGGCCTGGAATACATAGGCCTGGTGAATTCTGAACCCTGCAGCTTCAATCCCGACGGGACATACAACATGTACATCGGCTCGATAGGCAAGCTTCTCCCCGCGGTTTTCTGCTTCGGCAGGGAGGCGCACGCACGGGAGCCCTACGCGGGAGTTAACGCCAACTTGATAATGGCCGAACTGATCAGGGCCATCGAAGGAAATGCAAGGCTTTCCGATAAATACGGGGACGATATTACAATGCCGCCAGCCAACCTCAAGGCCATGGATCTGAGGGACGTTTATTCCGCATCCACCCCGCCTGCCTCCATAGCCTTTTTCAATATGCTCACCTACCGGCGCTCACCCCAGGAAATCGTATCACTGCTGAAAGAAACAGCCTCAGCCTCCTTCAGCAGGGCGCTGGAGATCATCAACGGCAGGATCCGGGAATACTCATCCGCGTCCGGAACCAGCATCGGAGAGCTGGAATGGAAGCCCAGGGTGTATACCTACATGGAGATGTATAATCTATGCCTTGAAAGGCACGGAGAGCCCTTCACCAAGCATATGGAGGATTTCATAGGGACAGAGGCAGGAAAAGCTGCAGATGAAAGGGACCTGACGGTCAAAATTATCAAAGAAGTGCATTCCTTCTGTCCTGACAGGAACCCCAAGGTGGTAATAGCCTTTTCACCCCCCTATTACCCCCATGTCACCGTAACGGGGAAGGACAAAAAGGAGGCAAACACGCTGCATGCCGTTGAAAGGCTTTCGCAGTTTTGCGCCGGAAATTTCGGTATAGACCTTAAAGTAAACAGGTTTTTCAACGGTATTTCAGATTTGAGCTATTGCGGAGTGCAGGATGCGGAAGAGGTTATCGGCCTGCTCAAGCCCAATATGCCTGTGTGGGGACATCCCTATTTGGTCCCGGTTGATGAAATCAAAAAGCTGGACGTGCCCGCCGTCATACTGGGACCGTGGGGAAAGGACCTCCACAAGTTTACCGAGAGGCTTAATCTGGAATCCTACCTTGTTACAACACCGGCACTCCTCAGATTCTATGTGGATACCCTGCTGAACCTCAATCATTAGTTCGCAGATGGCAGATCGCAGGTGCTAGGTACTAGATCACAGTTCACAGATCACAGATCACAGGCATCCGGGTTATGCCTTTGGGGTTTTACCCTCTAGCCTTGCCCTGAC
>Ga0067045_1030241_pt1 | contig 16083 bp, 26 predicted proteins | sample TerdegcTABiofilm_FD_59184 | JGI IMG/M metagenome (GOLD analysis project Ga0067045, IMG submission 59184) | Combined Assembly of (Gp0054472, Gp0054536) Wastewater bioreactor microbial communities from Singapore -Terephthalate degrading...
AACGCCTACGGATGCACACGATTGAAACGGTCGACGGCAGGCTCTTTGTGCAATTCATTGCGCTCATCCTCACGAGCGCGCTCCGAAGAGAGATGCAAACATCAAAACTCAGCGAGAAATACACGGTTCGAGAGTTGCTGCTTGAAATGGATCCGCTTACCAAGATTCGGTATGCAGGCAAATATGGTCAGATACTCACCGAGATTACAAAGCCACAGCGAGAAATCTTGGAGCTCTTAAATATTGAATCGCCCAAAGGGGCCTAGCTACAATTTGGCGGGAATTCAGGCTGGAACGACCCTGACCTGGCCATCACCTGGCCAATGAAGGATGTTCTCATTTCCCCCAAGGATGCAAGGTTGCCGTACCTAAAGGACATTATTTGAATTTGCGTGCGTATTCCATGTTTTTCTGCAACATAAAGTAGACAATCTACAAAATCGAGATTTTCTTTCGCATAAACATCCAGAGAATCCCTAAAAAAATTTTTATGCTTTCAGCATACTTGACTATGCCTTGAATGTGTATTACTATACACATAGTGAGGTGTATAAAATGCGAACCAATATCGTCCTGGATGATAATCTTGTTGATGAGGCGTTTAAATACGCAGAAAATATTCACACTAAAAAAGACTTGATAGAAACTGCACTCAAGGAATTTGTGAGAACGAGAAAAATGAAAAACTTGCGTGAATTAAAAGGAAAAATTCAATTTGCTGATGATTATGATTATAAAAAGATGAGAGTTGGTCAATGATCCTCATTGATACATCTGTTCTTGTTGATTATTTCAAGGGAATTGAATCACGACCTGCAAAATTATTTGATGAACTAATGGAAAATGGCATTCCATATGGTATTAATAATTTTGTATATCAAGAATTATTACAAGGATCAAGAACAATTGATGAATTCAATACACTCAAAGAATATTTAGAAACAATACCATTTTATGATCTTCAATATGGCAAAGAATCATACGAAAAAGCCGCTTTTCTTCATTTTCAATGCAGAAGAAATGGAATAACAATACGTAGTACAATTGATTTATTAATTGCAGAAATTGCAATCGAAAATAACTTGTTACTGCTTCATAATGACGAAGATTTCGATAATATTGGAAAAGTAATAAAAGAATTAAGAATATATGGGGAATAAACGAACAATATGATCTGGCTTATCGGTAACAAGGGCATGCTCGGCACCGAGCTTGCCTTGCTTTTAGAACAACAGGGTATCCCCTCTGTCGGCACCGATCGGGAGCTTTCCATTCTGAACCCGACGGCTTTACGCGATTTTACCCAGGGTAAATCCATCACCTGGATCATCAACTGCGCCGCCTACACCGCGGTGGACAAGGCCGAAGACGATGTTGAGCTTTGCACCGCATTGAATGCCCAGGGCCCTGAAAACATTGGCCGCCTTGCAGCCTCCATCGGCGCTTCGGTCCTCCATATCTCGACCGACTATGTCTTTTCCGGCAACCCCCACCTCGAGCAAGGCCTGCCCCGGCCCTACCGGGAAGATGACCCGACGGACCCTACCGGTGTCTATGGAAAAACCAAGGCAGAGGGAGAGGCCCGTCTTCGCTCAGTCTGTGCGAACAGCATCATCCTCCGCACCGCCTGGCTCTACGGCCAACATGGCCCCAACTTTGTCTTTACCATGCTCCGCCTCATGAAGGAGCGGGAACGCATCGGGGTGGTGGCAGACCAGAAGGGCAGCCCCACCTGGGCCTACGACCTCGCCGGAGCCATCATCAGCATCGTGAGAGCGGCAAAACCGATTTATTGCATCTATCACTATACCAACCTGGGGGAAACAACCTGGTACGACTTTGCCCAGGAGATTCACCGCCTGGGCCGCCGCTACGGCATCCTGGAACGGGACTGCGAAGTAACACCCCTCACCACCGCCCAGTACCCCACCAAGGCCCGGCGCCCCTCATACTCGGTGCTTTCCAAAGACCGCATCATGGCCGATTACCACCTTGCCATCCCCGCATGGCAGGAAAGCCTTGAACATTTTATACAGTTGATAGCCCAGCAGACTTGACCGTATTTTTGCGGTGCTTTTACGGTACGCTAATGATTACCAATTTCTCCCTTTCTTGACTTTTTGTACGTAACGAATTCTATTTAATCCTTAACTTCCTAGGTTTTTTCCCACTCAAATCCGAGCGCAGAATTCAAGAATTCAAATAAAGTATGCAAATACAACAAATTCGCAGTCCCGCTATCTTGCTTTTCCCCTCTGATGTAGCACCATGTTGAGTAGCAATTGTTACTTGCCCTGAGGGTGGAGATGTACCTAGATTCCCTTGTTAAAATACCCGATGCACCGGGCAAGCTCACCAGGAAAAAGATCAAGGATACGGTCTACATCGACTACGAGTACGAGCGTTCCTACGACCCGGTAAGGAAGTTCAAGATCCCCAAGCGGACCACCATCGGAAAGCTTTGGAGCGACGACCTTACGCTGATGTACCCTAACCAGAACTATGTCAGGTTCTTCCCCGAGGCGCAGCTACCGGTCCTGAGGGCGGGATTTGAACTGTCGGCTCAAGGATGCGATGGAACGGGAGAAAGCGATCGAACTGGGCAGAACCCTGATGCAGCTGAAGGACATGACGCCCTTACTAGTGTTTGAGTAACAAAATCTTGGGAAGTTAAGATTTGAAGTAAGAAGGAGTATTCTAGGCGTATAAATTGAGGATGATAAAAAATTTCCATGTTATATATTGTAAAGTGGTAGCAATAGTGCTATCATGCAGGAGTATGGCGTGCCACGGAAGGATATATGAAGATCCTTGTACAAATCAGCTTGTTAATATCCAAAGCTCGAAATCTGGTGATGCAAAGAAATACCAGCAAAAGCAAGTCGCCAGACTGCTAAGGCAGAGAGGAGGAAGGGAATGAGCGATAATATTGATAAATATGAATATCATATTACTTATTCGCAGGAAGATGGAGCATATATTGGAACTGTAGCCGAATTCCCTTACCTTAGCGCCGATGGCCCGACACCAGCGCAAGCCTATTCCGAAATCCGATCTTTGGTTGAAGATGCAGTTGACATTTTGCGCAATGAGGGAAAAGAAATTCCCCTTTCATTTTCCGAAAGAGAGTTTAAAGGCAATATATCATTGAGACTTTCAGCCGAAACTCATCGTATGGCTATGATCCGTGCACAACAAGAAGGTTGTTCGCTGAATCAGTTTCTTACATCACTGATTGAAAGAAATCTCTACTCCAATACTATCTTCACTGCAGTCGAACAACTTTCCAAAATCACATCAAGTCTTTCCTCTGTCACTGAAGAAGTATTGAAGCGAGAATTCCAGCAGTTCCCTTGTTTCCGGTAGATTCATTTGGTTTTATGTCATTGATGCTTCATCCTTTCTCGAATGCCATCATGCAGAAATATGGTTGCTCAAAATTGGATGGCCCGTCGCCTTCGGGGAATATTGGTCTTGTTTTTTCTCCTGGAAAGTTCGAGGTGGAAGGAAAAACAAAAGTAATTGATAGAATCATAATAGAGGCGAGGAGGATTATCGTTACCGTTGGGGTAGCTCAGATGACGCAAGAATACTTATGAAAGATATTATCTTTTTGATAGCATCCTTCGACACTCGACATGAAGTTCGCCCGATCAATCCGGTCATCGAGATCGATGAGTCGCAATCTATTGTGAAGCTCGCAATTGATTTTCATCGTCTATTGTCAGGTTCGATTTCAGCAAATGTCCCCAAAGCATTAGGCTCATTGACAAATGTGGCTCCATCTTCGATGCGCGTATCAATAACACCATCTGCTTTGCGATTCAAGATTCACTATAGCGGAGAAAATGAAGATTTACAAAAACACTTAATTTCAATGGCTGATAAATATATATCAATTGAAGTTCGTGAAGGCACGGCTATCGAAGAATGTATATTTTTTGTCTCAGCACCTATAAAATCCGATTCGTTATTTGAATTGTTGCGATTTATTGAAAAAGAAGCCTGAGCCAACTCGTGCGGGTCACCTGAGGCGCCGTCTGGGACGTGGCGGTGGACCTCCGTACCGGCTCGCCAAGCTTCGGCTTCTGGTATGCACTTGAGCTTTCCGAGCGCAACCATCTCATGTTTTGGATACCTGCAGGCTTTGCCCACGGCTTTGTCGCTCTGGAGGATGACAGCGAGCTCCAGTATAAGTGCACCGCCCAGTACCCCACAAAGGCCCGGCGCCCCTCATACTCGGTGCTTCCCAAAGACCGCATCATGGCCGATTACCAGCTTGCCATCCCCGCATGGCAGGAAAGCCTTGAAAATTTTATACAGTTGATAGCCCAGCAGACTTTTCATACATAACGAATTCTATTTTCTTGGAGTAACCGATGCGCAGATTCAACACCATTCTTATCACCGGCGGAGCCGGCTTTATCGGTTCCAACATGGTCCGCTACCTCTTGGCCGGAAATTCCGGATTTACCGGCCGTATCATCAATGTGGATCTCCTGACCTATGCGGGGAACGGCGAAAGCCTCGCCGACATCGAGGCCCGGTTCGGCGGCGGATTGGAGCCCCGCTATGTTTTTGTCCAGGGCGATATCTGCGACCGACCGCTCGTGGAAAAGCTTTTTTCGGACTACGCCGTCGATACGGTGGTGCACTTTGCGGCAGAGAGCCATGTAGACCGCTCGATTCTGGGGCCGGAAGCCTTTATCCGCACCAACGTGCTGGGGACCTACACACTCCTCGATGTAGCCCGAACCAACTGGCAGGCGCGTTTTGGCTCCCTGCGGGAAGCGCCGGTTCTCTTTCACCATATTTCCACCGACGAAGTCTACGGGAGCCTGGGCGAGACGGGATACTTTACCGAGACGACCCCCTACGATCCCCGTTCGCCCTATTCGGCCAGCAAGGCATCGAGCGACCATCTGGTGATGGCATACCATCACACCTACGGCCTTCCGGTAACCCTCACCAATTGCTCCAACAACTACGGGCCCTATCAGTTCCCGGAAAAACTCATCCCCCTCATGATCCTCAACATGCTCGAGGGCAAAGCCTTACCCGTGTATGGTGATGGCAAGAACATCCGCGACTGGCTGTATGTGGAAGATCACAACCAAGCCGTCTGGCTCGTGATGCAGCAGGGCAGGGTAGGAGAAAAATACAACATCGGCGGCGAAAACGAATGGGAGAACATCAGACTTCTGGAAAAGCTCATCGACATTGTGGCCGAAGAAACAGAGACACCGCCGGAAAGATATCGAAGCCTTATAACCTATGTCGCCGACCGGCCTGGACATGATCGGCGCTACGCGATCGACTGCGCTAAGCTCAAGGCCGAGCTGGGCTGGAAGCAACAGGTGAGCTTTGAAGAAGGCCTGCGCCGAACCGTGCGCTGGTACCTGGCCAACCCCGAATGGATCGAGCACGTGCGCTCGGGCGAATACCGGCGCTGGATCGAAGCGAATTACGCAAAGCGCGGCTGATATGAAATAATAAAAAATGAAATGAGTTCGTTTCAAAAAGAAATCCATTTTTGAAATGGACGAAGATACTTCCGACTCAGGGCTTTTAAAACGCGGCCACAGCAAGGATATACACTCAGAGCTGCCCTTGGTGTCGATTGCCTTTGCGGTGACCCAATTGGGCATTCCCATCCGCTTTCGTATCGATACGGCGAAGATAGCATCGGAGTCGCTTCTTGACGGCAAGTTTCTTGTGTCGACTTCAAGTATGAAGATGGACGGAGCCGACGTGTTGGCTGGCTACAAGCAGCTATGGGCAATAGAGCGGGTATTCCGGGATATGAAGAACATCCTGGACATCAGGCTTGTATACCACCATCTGGATGATCGCATTCGAAGCTACATTCTCCTCGTAACGGTGGAGCAGCTGCAATCGATGTGTTATAATAAAAATGGAGGCAGTATGAAAAATAATGAGTATGAAATTCATGCTTTTTGGGACAAGGAAGCATCGGTGTGGGTTGCTGAGAGCACGGATGTAAAAGGTCTTGTAACTGAAGCCGACACCTTTGAAGAGTTGCGGGAGAAGCTTCAACGAATGATCCCTGAACTGCTTGAGGCAAACGGCATAGAGACTGAAGAGTACATTGCATACCGCGTGACAACAGATTTTCATGAAACCATACCGGCATGAACAATTTTGCTCCACAAGTAAAAGAAGTACTGATAAAAAACGGGTGCTATTTTAAACGCCAGGGTAAAGGCGACCATGAGATATGGTATAGCCCGCTCACAAACACCAATTTCCCTGTAGACAGTAAAATAAAATCACGCCATACGGCAAACGGTATAATGAAACAGGCAGGAATAGACGTCCATTTTTAGCTAAGGAATATGATTGGGGGTTATCTGTTCACCAATAGGTTGCTGGTCGACCAGGAGAGGCAGTCGAGAGCGAAATAGATAATAAAGGGAACTTACGCAGGCTTTGTTGCGGGATATATGCCATATATCCGATAGATTTGCCCGACCCTCTAGTGACTGGCCCAGATGCCTTGCAATGCTGTTCCTCGATGCCGAAAGTCAATGAAATTCAGACAAAAAAATTGAACCTTGCCCCATTGTAGAAGCAGTATTCATTGATAAAAAGTAATAAAGATTTTCTTTTGCATAAACATCCAGAGAATCCCTAAAAAAATTTTTATGCTTATCGTTTAGACCCTTTCGCGGACTACTTCCAGGGGTACGTATTTGTTGGTAAAGGTGGACAGGCTCCCTTCGACGCTCGGGACGCCTTTGATCTGGATAGTATCGTCTTCAACCACAAATTCGATGACGCGGCTTTGAATTTTATCTCTAATAATCTTGGGGATGGTGATCTGACCTTTCTTGGTGATGGTGGCAGTAATGCGCATTACATCCTCCTTGCTTCAATATAAAGTAATGCATTATGTTCAAAGAAACAAGATGTTATAAAGATATTCAAAAATGGAGTACCCCACGATCTGGCTTATTGGTAACAAGGGCATGCTCGGCACCGAGCTGCCCCTGCTTCTGGAACAAGAGGGCCTCCTCTATTGAATGCCCGGGGCCCTGAAAAACTTGGCCGCTTTGCAGTCTTCATCGGCGCTTCGGTGCTCCATATCTCAACGGTCTATGTCTTTTCCGGCAGCCCCTATCTGGAGGGAGGCCTCTTTTTTTAGATCATGCCGGTTTTCTCGGTTCCTCCGCGTGAGGGATCGCAGCGGAAAGCCCGCAGCGCAGCGAGGACTTGGAGCGAAGAGCCCGACCCGACCGCAGGTCGGGGCACGCCCCCCAGCTTGCCTCCCGCGGCTAAGAGTGATGGTGGGGGCTAGATTTTTTCAGCATGATACAGGAAGTACTTCCCTGTCGGTGCGCTCTCCCTCACATCAGCCGGAGGGCGCACTACACGCTCTCGGCGAGGCCATCAAGACCGGGGTGCTTGATAAATCAGCGATTCAAAAGTTTGTTTGCCGGTTGGGTTATTTGAAGGGCCTTAACCACTTCCCGGACGGCGTCTTTATCCAGCAAAGCGCCCTGTACGTACTTTTTGAGGACCATGGCAGCCAGTGTCTGATAGGGGAGACCTTGAATGGGTTAACCGCCTTGAACTGTTCGCAATCAGGCAGTAGAGAAATCGTCCTATAGTTACGTTCATTTGGCTCCATGCCCATTTTGGAGAAAGCGTACCCCAATGGGTGGATGATACGAGAACACTGCAGGAGGTACCCACCATGTTAGTTACGGCATTAAAGAAAAAAGAACAGGAGTGGTTTAAAGAAGGCCGTATGGAAGGCCAACGGGAAGGTCGTTTGGAAGAGCGCCGGGAAACCGCCCGGAAACTGAAGGAGGAGGGCGTCCCTCTGTACGTAACGAATTATATTTAATACGTAATGCTCGAGGGGAAGGCCTTGCCCGGCGCTGGATCGAAGCGAATTACGCAGCGCGCGGCTAAGCGGGTGGCGCGCGTGAAATCCTTGAAATTCTGAAATTGATGTAGGGTTACTATCCATTTTTGCCACTACGAACTTGTTCAGGGCCAGTCGACAAAAAACAAAAGAGAAATAAAATGAATTTATGGCTGTAAAGAACTTATACATAGATAAAATAATGGAAAGGCTACACGAATTGAATATATATAAGGTAATACTATATGCGTATTGCGATCAAACCTGCCAGGGATTCCGATGTAACCTGCCACTGAACTTATATAGAAAAGAGCTTACTAGGGTGGCAGGTTTGGACCTGAATATTCAGAAACCGTCAGAATCATATCTGCCAAAGTATCCACAAGACTCGAAACTCATTACTATGAAGAGAGGAGGTAGTATAATCGGTCATGCCCCTATCAAAGCATTATCTCGATACACACACTCAGACCATAACGTTTGAGCCTGAAGCCCTGGGGAAAGCATTGTCGGATGCTCTTCCGGAGGTTCGGTTTGCCGTGCTTATGGGTTCTTCCGTATCCGGGCAGGTAGCGCCTCACAGTGATGTCGACATAGCTTTCTTTACGGAGGGAAAGGTCGACATGGATTTCTATAATCGGGTGTTCGATGTCTGCAAAGATTTTTTTCCAGGCGTCAGAGTCGATATCGGCATGTTGAACGGATGTGAACCTGTCTATGGGTTTGAAGCTTTGAAGGGTAGGCTCCTCTTCTGTCGAGACCGGGAAACCTACCTTAGGTTTTTTTCCGTTACCTCGAGGGAATATAAACACCAGATGTTCCATTATGAAAAACAGATGCGTTACCGGATGGAGGCAAGGGGTGAAGTATAACGGCATCATTCAGAGAAAACTCGCGTTGCTGGATGAGCAGACAGGTATGCTCGAGAAGAGTCTTAAAGGGGTTGAATATAAGAGGTTTAAAGACGACTGGATTCTCAGGTCCATGGCCGAATGAGCTTTGCAGGTGTCTGTGGAGATAATGATAGATATCGCCGAGCGTATCATAGCATTGGAACACTCCGGTCCGGTATCGGGTGCAGTTGAAGCTGTAAAGCGGCTTGTTGATCTGGGGGTAATCGCCGATGATACACCCTACGTTGATATAGTGAGGTTCAGGAATCTTATTGTTCATGAATACGAGAAGATCGATCCCGAGATTTTGTATACCCTGGTGACGACACGGCTTGGAGATTTTAGAAAGTTCAGGGATGAACTCGACAGGGTAATGTAAAAGTAACCGACTTTTGAAAATCGTATATACTACCGATGAGCCTTCACCAGCCAAACCCCATCATCCACAAGGGAATGATGCCGGGCGCCGGATACAGAGAAGGATCGGCTAAAAACATCTTTGCGCCGATGGATTGTGCCGCATGATCGCTCGGTCTGCGTACAATGAATGGCAATTGTTTAGGCGCACTGCGGAATAATGGAGAATCCGAGAATTGATTGTTGACAATCGTGTGACTTTTGTGTATTATTAATGCAGGAGAAGTTATTATGAAATTTATAACCGTTCGCGATTTCCGCAGTTCCCCCGCCCAAATTTGGAAACAACTTTTAAGTGAACGAGAATTTATTATTACCAACAACGGCAAACCGATTGCGTTACTGACACCATTAACGGATGAAACACTGGAAGATACTATTAAAACAATACGAAAAGTAAGAGCAATAAATGCAGTTAAAAAAATGCAGGAGATTTCCATTCAAAAAGGTACAAATACCCTATCGGAGGAAGAAATAGAAAAAGAAATTAAAAAATCCAGAGAAAGTCAAAAATGAACGTTGTTCTTGATACTAATGTACTTGTATCTGGACTCATAAATCCGAATGGCATGCCGGCTAAAATTATTAATCTTTTACTGAATGAGCGCATTACCCTATTTTATGATAATCGTATGTTACAGGAATATACGAGTGTTCTTTATAGAGAAAAATTTGGGTTCACCCCCGAATTGGTTGATTCGCTAATGGATTTTATTAAAAATGAAGGACAATTTGTGACTGCGGATCCTATAGCCACACAGTTTGATGATGAAGATGATAAGATGTTTCTTGAAGTTGCGGAAAGTGCTGCTGTAGATTATTTGATAACAGGTAATAAAAAACATTTTCCCAGGAACAACATGATTGTTAGTCCTCAAGAATTTATTGACAAATTCAGATAGGCGATGCTGTATATACTTGAAAGATGAATATACGGCGAATCCTATCGAATCAAACACCCGCAGGAGAAACTGCCGAAGCATTGAGCTGGGAACATTACTCTTGGCAGGGATTGGAAAAACCTCTTTACCGTATGTACTACCGATGAGCCTTCACCAGCCAAAGCCCATCATCCATAAGGGAATGATTCCGGGCGCCGGATAATCGACGCCATCGCGGATAACATAGCTTGAGCTTTTACGGGCCTTGTGGGGACCGCCGATTTCGACCAAGAACCTTTTATCCACCAGGAAATCCCCTTTCCGTTCATCTGGTGCGGTTTGGACCTCATGCCCCGCCGACTGAAGCGCGCAAACCGCAAAGGCTTCCCGGGCATTGCCCTCCTTTCCGCTGAACGCCGGATACAGAGAAGGATCGGCTAAAAAGATCTTTGCACCGATGGATTGTGCCGCATGATCGCTCGGTCTGCGTACAATGCGTATCAAACCGGTTTGCTCCATAGCCTGCAGCAGAAGGTACAGTTTCTCTTTGCCCACATTCCACTCGCGGCATAGCGAATTGACCTGCACTATCGGTATATTGGTTTGGGCTAGATAGCCAAGAATCGCGTTCATCAGGCGAAAATGATTTTGAGTTACTGTTTGCACAATTCCTGGAATATCAGCTTCCATCGTCTTCTGGACCACTTGAAGTATCTTGATCGCGTACCGGTCTTCGCCTTCCATAAAAATAGGCCGAAAGCCGGATGATAAGTATTTCTCGAAAAGCTCAAGAATATTGCCCGCGGCCATGACTTCTGGGACCCAGGCAACATCAGATGCAAAGGGGTCGTGAACCTGAAAATCCGGATATCCCTTGAGAACGAGGTACTCCCTGAACGACAGAAAGGGCATGGAGATGCCGATATATCTTCTTGAGAGATCGCCTATCCCCGAAGACAACAAGAGTGAATCCAATCCGGAAGCCCACACTGAACGGTCGGGCCAAGCATCGTGCAGGGCTTTAAGATCCTCGCTCCAGTGCGCCTTATAATGGATTTCGTCAAGAAAGATCCGCCTTGCTCCCCGCTGGAACAAGGCTTCGACTGCATCATACACGGATACATTCGCCAAGCCGGGATGGTCCATGCTTAGGTAGGGTGCCCCCGATGCCTTCGCTTCGCGCAAGAAGTAACTCGTCTTGCCGACTCCCCGCGGGCCATACAGCAGTACTGATCTATCTTGTATGACCGCGGCGCCCGGCCATGGCCTGGCCGGCGACATCAATGCCGTTTCCAGACGCGCTTGCACAATGCGCAACGCATCGAGAGTTTCATACAGTGTATTCATACTGTGAGTCTATTCCAGAACCGATATGCGGTCAATCGGTTCTGTGACAGAACCATTTATCCAGTCAACCCGGGTACTGAAATATAATCGCAGGGAATAATCGCCGCGGGTTGGGTCTCCGAGTACGTCTCCTATAATATCCCGACGGGAAAGAGCAAGGGTCATAAGGGTTTATATAAACACCGAAAGGTGTCCCATATGACCCTATTTTTTTTAATTAAAATTGGGAGAAAATGTGCGATTCATCATCCTTCTCGAAGGATTTATTATTATGATTCACCCCCGCTAGATAAAAAAATTAATCGGCCTATCTCTAAGACAATACTTGATCTAAGAAGTACCCCAACATTTTCAGCAAATAAGCAACTTATGAAAATCCGTCAATCTATTGATCGATTTTCATACATAGGCTGGTCAACAATGGTTCAACCGACATTAGGTCCCCCGCACAAGAGCCAATAACGACGCTCGATCCAGAAGGGCCGCCTCTTCCCTGCGTTCCAAAAACGGTTCTATATCCGCCCGGATAAGGCGGAAATCGAGTTCCATAATCCGCTGCACAATGGCGCTTCGCCATCCTTCGGGGGGAAGGGTCCCTGTCTGCAGCAATGCTGCCTCCAGCAGCGTTGGATTCGGTTCTACCGGTGGTCGTCGGGACAGGTACCAGAGGAGGTCGTACCAATCGCGACCCTTGGCGTACGGCCGCGATAGAATCGCGTGGATTTTTCCTGCCATCATCGAGGGCAGGTCGTGGTGGCGTACGCCGAATAGCAGATACCGGTTGACGATCCTGCTTTCCGTACGCGCCCCGGTGGGCGGATGTGTATCGATTTCCAGTTTGATTGAAAGTTTCTGCTCGGTTCTTTCTACGATTCCGGCCTCCCTGAGGATGCCCGCAATCCGGATCCATGCCACATGGACGATCTTGCGATCGTTCCACGACAGCTCGGTTTCAAAGCCAAGCCGCTGCAGGTCGCGCTTGAGTTTCCCCATCCATCGCACCGGTTCGTATCCCTGTGGTGCTTCCAGCGAGAAGTCCAGATCCTCCGAATAGCGCGGTAGGTCATAGAGAAAACGAAGCGCCGTACCGCCGACAAAGGAAAGCTGTTCGAAGGCCCTCGACTCATGGAGGCTGCGGAGGGCGCAGGCCTGGATATAGTCGCGGAGAATGTTGGTTCGTTCTATTGGATCATCGGTGCGGAGCGCAAGGCCGAGTGCATCCTCTTTCATAGCTCGACGCTCCCTTCCGTTGCTTCCGTGGCGTACCGTGTCCAAGCCCCGGCGGCCCTGAAGAGTCGAGGAAGACCGGTATTCCGTAAAGCGGCAACAAAAGCGCCGGAATCTATCAAAGCTGCCTCGAAACGCATGGTCACCATGCGTTCCACCGTCCATTCGCCGGATTCCAGGTACATGAGGTCGAAAAGTGCCTTTTCCGGTGTAGCGACGTGGACAGGGGCTTCCATAAGGCGTTCGATCCTGTAGCCCGAGAACAGGTCTTGCCGTATGCTTCGGTACACGAAGCTTCCCCACGCGTTCTCGAATCGTTGTGTCGTTCTGGGCGTTACACTTGTATAGACGACCGTTTTTTCGGGAATGACCCCGTAAAACGACAGAGCCCAGCGTTCAGACAGGTAGGAAGGGCGGTACAATGCTTCGGCAACGGCCGGACCCGTTAAGGGTGTCTTTCGATACAGATCCGCGAAGGTATAGAGACCGCGGCGAAGTTCGATGAGCCAGCCTCGCCTTCGAAATCGGTACAAAGAGGTCCGTAAAGACTCTTCGCGGTCGCCGCACAGAAGCGCCACCGTAGCATAGTCAAAATACGCTTCGTTCCGAAAGCATTGCAGCAAGGTTTCAAACTTCATGATTTAAAATATAGCACAAGATGTTCATTATTGCAAATAGAAAGATGCGTCTGTCTCATCTATGATGATATCCTGGTGCGTTGGCAGGAGAAATTTCCGACAGGGCCGCAAGACATTCATTCTGAGCGTTTGTCTGCACAGCACGCTACCCGTGGCTGATATAACAGTGCATCTATACTTTTCAAAACCGCAATTGATTTTTTCCTGATATCTGGTATCTTTTAATATATGGAGGATTACTATGCTACTTCATGTCAATCTCTCCACGGACGAAGATGGGTGGATTGTAGCCGAATGTCCTGGACTTCCCGGTTGTGTTACTCAGGGGAAAGACCAAAAAGAAGCTATCGACAATATCAAAGAAGCCATACAGGCTTGGCTGTGGGCAGAAGACCTAAAACATCAAGCTGAAACAGCAAATATGGGTATTCAAATAATGGTGTCCGTGTGAGCGTTTTTGGAAACGTGTCTGGCAAAGATGCAGTAGAAGCATTCCAGAAAGCAGGTTGGACTCTCAGAGGTCAAGTGGGTAGTCATGTAATCATGACAAAACAAGACGTGAACGCAAACCTTTCGATACCGCTTCATCACGAGTTGGGCCCTGGGCTTTTAAGAAGTCTTATACGAACCGCAGGATTGACCGTAGAGGAATTCCTAACACTTTTATGAAACGGTGCCCTTGCGGTCCGTTTTCGAGCTGGAGATTTAATTATTCTATTATCACTGGAATAAATATTCCATTGGCAGTATACTATAATCTATGAAACTGTCGGAACTGCGCGACATCGCAGCAAGTCAGAAAGAAGCGGTCGAGACCTTCGATACGGGGCTCGAGAGGGAAGCGCTCGCCGGTTTACCTGATATTACAAGCCATGCGCTTATCGTCTGTGGCATCCGCAGGTGCGGCAAAAACTGGATGAGCACTTCCAGATTATCGCGACCGGCTCGAATGCATCGCTCCTGAACGGTGAGCTTGGCACAAAGCTCACGGGCAGGCATATCACCAAAGAGCTCTATCCTTTTTCTTATAGCGAGTTTTTGGCATTCAAAAATCTTGCGAGAGGAATCGACTCGCTCAAGGCATATCTGGAATCCGGCGGCTTTCCGGAGTATCTGAAAACAGCGAACCGCGATATCCTTGCGCAGCTGCAGACCGATATTCTCTATCGCGACATCGCGGTGCGCCACGGAATTCGTGACATAGGATCATTGAAGCGGCTCTTCACCTATATTCTTTCCAATGCGGCAAACCTTGTTTCGCCAAGCAACTTGACGGGAATCGTAGGCGTAAAATCGCCCCAGACGATCCTCGATTACATTTCATATTTTGAGGCCGCGTACCTCATCGACCTGGTGCCGCGTTTCGCGTGGTCGGCAAAGGCTCAGGCGCTCGCCCCAAAGAAACTCTATGTGGTGGATCCAGGGCTTATCGCTGTCGGTTCCGCAGCGTTCACGAAGAATGAAGGCGCCTTGCTCGAGGACGTCCTCTTCATGGAACTCAGGCGGAAAACGAGCGATATCTACTATTTCTCCGATAAAAAGAGCGAATGCGACTTTGTCGTACACCCCCACCGTGGCCAGCCTCTCTGCATTCAGGTATGCTACAGGCTGACCACCGACAATGAAGCGCGTGAAATAGCCGGCCTTGAGGCGGCGCTCTCTTTTTTCAACCTGACCGAAGGGTATATCATCACGGCGGATTCCCAGGACGAAATCAACTACAAGGGCAAAAAAATCCATGTTCAAAAGGCTTCGGAGCCCATCGTATAATGGATGTCCGGTTCCGCTCGGATGAGGATGCGACAATCGCCTGTCCCAAATCCGTGGTTGGAAGAGATCAAAGCGCTGTATGCAAAAGCTGCGGAGAAGAGCTGAGAAAAAATCCTTGCAAATAAGAGACCCAGGTCGTATAGTATCTATTGGGAAGGATTATTAAAAATGCATTACGAAATTGTAGCTGCGTCTGCAGTGCTCTCGGCGCTCACCATGCCTTTTATTTTGAGACTTGCGAATAAGAATAACCTGTATGATGTCCCAGGGGGTCGAAAGAATCATGATGGCATGATTCCGCGTCTTGGGGGCCTTGGGATGTTTGTGGCCTTTGTTGCGGTGGTGTCGGCGATTTCGCTCGTGCAGCCGGGACCGGTTGCGGTGGAGCTGGTGACGCGTGCACCAAAGCTGTGGCCTTTTGTGGCGGGCATGGTGATCATGCACGGCATCGGGCTTTTGGATGATCTGAAGTCGCAGCCAGCCAGGCTCAAGCTGGCGCTCCAAATTGTTGCGGCGCTGTTGGTAGTGCTGGCGGGTTATCGGTTCCGAGGCTTCGGCTTTAGGGCGGACATACTCTCTGATCAGCTTTCGTGGTTGTCGGTGGTCGTCAGCGTGGGCTGGATCGTAGGCGTAGCGAATGCCGTCAACTTCATCGACGGAATCGACGGGCTTGCAGGGAGCCTGTCGTTCATCGCGGCATTCGCATTCGGTATTTTTTATTACCGTGTGGGCGATGCGTCGAGCTCGTTTCTGTGTCTGAGCATTGCGGGCGTCATTGTGGGGTTTCTGTTTTTCAATCTTCCTCTTCCCAAAGCGAAGCTGTTTATGGGCGATTCGGGCAGCCTCTTTCTGGGTTTTTGCCTTGCGGTGATGCCCTTCCTCGGGCAGGCGAACGAGGCGGGACGCAGTATACCGGGACCAGGGCTATTCCCTTCGATTACGATACTCGCCCTGCCGGTGTTCGATGCGGTGCGCACCATGGCCCTTCGGGTGTTTCAGAGGAAAAATCCGATGGCTGC
>Ga0067045_1030238_pt1 | contig 16077 bp, 13 predicted proteins | sample TerdegcTABiofilm_FD_59184 | JGI IMG/M metagenome (GOLD analysis project Ga0067045, IMG submission 59184) | Combined Assembly of (Gp0054472, Gp0054536) Wastewater bioreactor microbial communities from Singapore -Terephthalate degrading...
AGATGATATCATTATCTTCCATGCGCTCAAGAAAGACGACATCAAGAAAATTGTTGATATCCAGATTAGCAGACTCAACAAACGTCTGGCCGAAGCCAAGCTTTCTGTTCATCTTGATGATCAGGCTCGCGATAGACTAGCTGAAGACGGGTTTGATCCTGCTTATGGAGCCCGACCATTGAAAAGGGCTATACAAAGGCTAATTGAGAATCCGTTAGCGTCTCAGATCCTTTCTGGAGAATTCAGTGAGGGACAGGTAATCAACATTAGCGTGAGTGGTGATCATTTCGATTTTTCATAGCGTTCAGGATTGAAAACTAAATAGTAATTTTATTTCAAAAGCTTGGTGGAAAGTTAATTCAACGTTTGAAAATAATTAGCTCGGAGACATGATCCATGTTAAGATAAATAGTCTCAGCCGTTGTCATGGGCAAAATTATTAAGATGAGGTGATGGGCGTATGAAAATCAACATTGAGAAAAACCTGGTTGAATTCTCTCCGGAAAATGCTGATGAAACTGCAAAGTTAGAAACTTTGTGGAGAGTAATGGTGGATTGTGCGAGATTCAACAAGAAAATGGTACCAGTTGGGGAATATGTTCCTTCGAAAAACAAAATGGCCAGGTTTGCCCTTGAGGGTCCTGCATCCGGCTCCGCTCCGGAATTTCCGGAAATAAGGGTCGAAGAAGATTGTCGCTGTTTTTGCCAGACTTGCAACAAATACGTAATGCTTAAAAAAGGCGACAGAATTCCCCCTTGCTGTGGAAAACTAATGGAAATAATGGACTAATATAGAGAGCCTCCCAACTTGGGAGGCTTTTTTCTTTGCGCTGACTGGTGGTTCGTTTACCACTAAATCACTTCAAAGGTCTCAGATCAGGAGATCTGGAAATCAATTTAGAAAAAGACCAACACATAGATTTGTAAACCGTTTTTGAATCGGCAATTCGGTTAGACTGGATTTGCTTTCTTTGTCTAAAGACTCTCCTGATGTCTTTGAATGCGTCCAATAGGCCACTGATTGCTGGGTATGCTTTACCTATCTTTATTTTTTCAAGAGCCAGCAAAAACATGATTCCGAGACTTATAGGCGTTAGAACAAAGAACAAGGGATGGGGATAATTTTTCACAAACGCCCACAATCTGTTTCTGAAGCCATGATAAATGGCAAAATCTCCATATCGCCCCACAGTCTCTGATCCTAGATGTCTGACAACTGAGTCCTTCAATAGTATGCATTTATGTCCTAGCAATCTTAATCTGAAACCCAGGTCAATATCCTCACAATAGCAGAAGAAACTCTCATCAAACCCACCGACGTCTAGCAGAACCTTTCTCTTGTAAAGGGCCGCTGCAGCGCAAGGAGAAAAAATTTCCGCATCAAAATTCATTTCGTCAACAGGGTTTCCGTAGGCTCCTCTCCAAAAAATTCCCAAACCCGAGTATACGTCTCCAAGGCCATCTAGAAAGTTTGGCCTTTTGTCTTGGATTTGAACAGAGCCAAACATCATTACGTCAGGGTAACTAAATGTACCATCGATCATTTTTTCGAGCCAATCTGTTTTAGGGAAAGCATCGGGATTTAAAGTCGCTATCCAGTCAGTGTCGGCTCTTGCTATGGCTATGTTGTTTGCCGCTGCAAATCCTATATTCCTTTTCAGTTCAATGATTGAGAATCTCCTGTCCAGGTTTCCCACGATCTCAAGCGAACTATCGGTAGAAGCGTTGTCCACGATTAAAGCCTTAAAGTCAGCAAAGCTTTGTCGAGAAAGACAATCGAGGCAACGCTGCAAATAATGTCCGCCATTGTAATTAACTATAATTACCGTTACTAAATTCATAAAGTTAAGACCGGCGCCAAGTTTTATTGAAATCTTGCGCCAATCGAATGGCGCTGGAAATCATGATTGCGAAATTATTTTCATGATAATATCACGTCATAGATATCCAGTTCAAAGCGAAACAGATGATTCAAGAAGCGCTGAAGTTATCGTGTCGTTATATTCCGGTTTGCATCAATAAAAATCCTTTGTAGCAATTTGACTAATGTAATATTCTAGGAATTTAGATCCGCAATTTTTTTTGAGTATATCGGCTGTGGATGAAAATCTGTTCAGTGCGCCAGCTTGTGCCTGCGCGTACTAACTGGTTAGCAAATTTTCTGGATTTGCTGGGAGCCAGAATAAATTTGTAGTGCATTCGATTTCGTTAAACCTGGCTATTCAACCTATATGGGTAATCAGCAAAACAACAATGGAGAGTTGATCCGTGAAGTGGAGCCGTGCCAACTACAATCCTAGATTTCTAAAATATATTGAGCTATTTGCCAAGATCGGGTCTGACTCTCGAATTTTCCCAAAGAGATGCGGAACTTGTGGTGAGGTATTCAAGAATTTTCCCGAGTATATTCACAAGACCGAACCTGTCTCTCATGGACTGGAAGATTACACAACTGTTCTAGATTTGCCGCGAACGATGCAGTATCGAAACTGCGTTTGTGGTAGCACTTTAACCATCATGTTTACAAAAGATGTTTATCCTCTTCTTGAACAATTCTGGGAGATGCTCGGACTTGAATCAAAGAGGACAGGAAAACCATTGGTAGAAGTGGTCACAGAGTTTCGCGAGCAATGCAACAGATATATTACCGAGATGGAAGAATGATGAAATGACGCTTTTACCATAAAAGAATTCTTTTTTAGACAGGGATCCAAATGATGAAAATTTATTGCAGATTGCTTTGTATTTTATTGCTGGCAAGTATGTTGCTGTTATTCCCTATCATATCTAACGTTTCGGCTCAGTCTGATATAATAGGAGCATCCTACACGAGCGGTTCATTAGGGTCTGAGGCTACTGCCGGAACAGGCTCGTTGATTAGAATCGGCTATATGGGAGGGGAACGAAGTGTAACCGCAGGTTACACAGGCCTGGTAGAACCGGGAACGTGTGTGTCATCTTATTTCGTATATGATCTGAAAGGTATCTTGGCGTCTGTTCAACTTCCTGATTTGATCTGGAATAATTTTTCTGCGAGATTAAAAGGAGACTACCTGTTTTCTATCAATGTTCCTGCGGACCAGGAAATCACGTGGCTTGACATGCCGACAGGCATCCGATCATGGAATTGGGCCAAAAGTAATTTCTTCAAGCTGCAAGCTGATATTTCATACCGGTTAGATGGCGCTTTTAATTTTATTGGCGGATTTCGTTGGGAGTCATTATTCTCAACTTTTGGTGACCCTGACCCGACTTATCCTTTCACGATTTCCAAAATGGAATCCGGTCTTGGATTAGGTGTTTATCAGCCATTTGTAGGGGTTAGTTTAAATCAAAGAGTAGGTCCTAGTGTTCTTGAAGTGAGGATGGTTGGTTTTCCAGCAATGTTTGCTACCCTGGAGCATTTCAACACTTGCAACAACGAGGGTAAACCCTTTGCGCATGTTGGGCGTCAGGACATCAGAACTGGTTATTTTCTCGATGCTTTTTTTGAATTGCGTGCCAGGCCAATATCATGGTTGGGTATCGGTCTGTTTCTGGACTGGGAGCTATACAGAGGATCATGCATCATGAACCTTGAAAGGCGGGCTATGGGGCCTCCCGAGACGGCTACAGCGGCCGACGTGGATTTTGTCTTCAACAGATCTAGCCTTACCTTGGGAGCTAACACCAACATCGCTTTTGGTCTCCCGTTCTAAAGATTTATGATTAAATCGTAAATCGAATTGCGTCAAATTAACGGAGGTTCTTGGTATGCCGCACGTAATCATAAAGATGTTCCCTGGTAGGACAGAAGAGCAAAAGTTGCGCCTGGCCGAAGCAATTACGAACAGTGTAGTGTCAATTGCAGTGTGTTCAGAAGATTCAGTATCTGTAAGTATTGAGGAGATAGCCCCTGAAGACTGGGCCGAAAAAGTTCATGGGCCCTTTATCGCCGGTAATGAATCAACGCTCTACAAGAAAACTAAAAATTTTTCAGGTCAGTGACAGGTTTTTTTCAAGGCTTTTAAGAATTCCGTTCGCTTCAATCATTCCTTAACATCTAGCAGACATACATCTTTTTAGTCATCATTTGGTTCGCGCTCTCACGGTCTGAAAAGATTTTATGATTGTCCTCTCCTCACGCATTTAGTATGAATAAAAGGATTTGCGACAATCTTATTCAAACTACAAGGAAGAAAGACATGCCACGACTAAAAGACATCAACAAGGTAATGATCATCGGATCAGGCCCAATAGTTATAGGACAGGCCTGCGAGTTTGATTATTCAGGGACTCAGGCTTGCAAGGCTTTAAGAAATCTCGGTTACAAGATTGTTTTGGTCAATTCTAATCCTGCCACAATTATGACGGATCCCGGCATGTCTGATGTTACCTATATAGAACCGTTAAATCTGAAGAGCATGGCACGCATAATCGAAAAGGAGAGGCCCGACGCTCTTCTACCCAACCTCGGAGGGCAATCGGGTCTTAATTTATCATCAGAATTGGCAAAAACCGGTATTCTCGATAAATATGGAGTCAGAATCATTGGGGTTCAGGCTGACGCTATAGAGCGCGGTGAGGACAGAATAGCATTCAAGGACACTATGAACAGGCTCGGCATTGACATGCCTGAGAGCTCTCCGGCTTTTAGTGTTGAAGAGGCTGAAGCTATTGCCAATGATCTTGGATATCCGGTTGTAATAAGGCCTGCTTACACGATGGGCGGCACAGGTGGTGGACTGGTCTATAACGTTGAGGAGCTAAGGGTGGTAGCGAGTCGAGGTATAGCTGCTAGTCTTGTGGGACAAATTCTTGTTGAGGAATCGGTTCTTGGCTGGGAAGAACTCGAATTAGAGGTGGTGCGCGATTCGAAAAACCAGATGATAACGGTGTGTTTCATCGAAAACGTGGATGCCATGGGTGTTCATACTGGTGATTCATATTGCACAGCGCCAATGCTAACTATCGATCCCGAACTCCAGAAAAAGCTCCAGAAATATTCCTACGACATAGTCGAAGCCATACAGGTTATCGGAGGAACCAACATACAGTTTGCGCATGATCCGAAGACTGGTCGAGTGGTTGTCATAGAGATCAATCCCAGAACCTCGAGGTCATCGGCTTTGGCTTCAAAGGCCACCGGTTTCCCAATTGCGCTTATATCAGCATACCTCGCTGGGGGCATGACTCTGGATGAAATACCCTATTGGAGAGAAGGCGCCCTGGACAAATACACTCCCTGGGGTGATTACGTGGTGGTGAAGTTCGCAAGATGGGCTTTTGAGAAATTTGAAGGCGCTCAGGACAAGCTAGGCACTCAAATGCGAGCTGTCGGCGAAGTCATGAGTATCGGCCGCAATTATAAGGAGGCCCTTCAAAAGGCTATTCGGTCGTTGGAAACTGGAAGGTACGGACTTGGTTTCGCCAAGGACTTCAACAAAAAATCACTTGATGAACTAATGGAATTACTCAATGAGCCATCAAGTGAGAGGCAGTTCATAATGTACGAGGCCTTGAGAAAAGGGGCCGAAGTAGAAACTCTTTATCAGAAGACGTTTATCAAGCCTTGGTTCATTCAGCAGATGAAGGAATTGGTCGAGGTGGAAGAGGAAATCCTGAAGTGTCAGGGTAAAGCGTTGCCGGCTGAACTTCTGGAGAAGGCCAAAAAAGACGGTTTTTCAGACCGTTATTTAGCTCAATTATTAAAAATTGGCGAAGATTCGATCAGATCTTCTAGAAAATCACTTGGCATTGTTCAGGCGTGGGAGCCGGTTCCAGTAAGTGGAGTAGAAAATGCGGCTTATTACTATTCTACCTATAACGGACCTGACAAGGTCCCATCAAGTGATAGAAAAAAAATAATGGTTCTCGGTGGCGGCCCTAACAGAATAGGTCAGGGAATAGAATTTGACTACTGCTGCGTTCATGCCGCATTTGCTATCAGGGACATGGGTTACGAGTCCATTATGGTTAATTGTAACCCCGAAACTGTGTCAACGGACTATGATACCTCTGATAAACTATACTTTGAACCTCTTACAGTCGAAGATGTGTTGAGCATTTATGAAAAGGAAAAACCTGAAGGAGTTATAGTCCAATTTGGAGGACAAACTCCGTTAAATATTGCTGGAGAGCTTGCAAAAGCTGGGGTAACGATAATTGGCACAACTCCGGATGTCATAGATTTAGCCGAAGATCGAGACCGTTTCCGAAAGATGATGAGCAAGCTGGGTATTCCGGAGCCTGATTCAGGTATGGCCAGTAATCTTGATGAAGCCATAAGTGTCGCTGACAAGATAGGCTATCCGTTGATGGTAAGGCCCTCATATGTTTTGGGCGGTAGAGCCATGGAAGTGATACATAACGAGTCAATGTTACGACGTTACGTGTCTGCGGCTGTTGAAGTCAGTCCTGAAAGACCCATACTCATAGACAGATTCCTTGAAAAAGCTATAGAGGCTGAGGCTGACGCAGTGTCTGACGGAACGGATGCTTTTGTTCCAGCTATTATGGAACACATTGAATTGGCTGGCGTTCACTCAGGCGATTCGGCCTGCGTGATTCCTCCTATAAGCATTCCTCCCAAACACCTTGAGACCATTCGAGACTACACCAGGAAGATCGCTGTTGAGCTTGGTGTCGTTGGTCTTATGAATATGCAGTACGCCATAGCCAAGGACACAGTTTTTGTGCTCGAAGCCAACCCACGAGCGTCAAGAACGGTTCCTCTCGTATCAAAAGTGTGTAACTTTGCCATGGCAAGAATAGCTACTCAGATAATGTTAGGTAAAAAATTGTCTGATTTTGAGCTCAAGACCAGGAATATTCCTCATTATGGAGTCAAAGAGGCTGTTTTCCCGTTCAACATGTTTCCGGAAGTTGACCCTGTTCTTGGACCTGAAATGCGATCAACGGGTGAAGTCCTGGGGATGGCAAAATCTTTCGGTTTAGCATTTTACAGGGCTCAGGACGCCACTCAATCACCACTACCCTCTGATGGCGTAGTCTTAATCTCCGTGACCCAGAATGAACGTCCAGCTGTATTGGAAGTGGCAAGGCAATTCGCGGAATTGGGGTTCAAGATAAAAGCTACTGAAGGAACCAGAAATTATTTGATGGAACATGGGGTAGAATCCGATCTTGTTTTGAAGCTTAGCGAAGGTCGGCCGAACATACTGGATCACATAAAAAACCGTGAGATCAATTTGGTGATAAACACCCCAAGTGGTCAAATAAGCAAAGAAGATGATTCCTATATCCGCAAGGCCGCCATAAGATATAAAACTCCTTACATAACTACATTAGCGGCAGCGTTTGCAGCCGCAAGAGGTATAAGAGCGTTAAAAAAAGGCGAAAGCGCCGTGCGCTCTCTACAAGAGTATCATTCAGATATAGTGTGAATTTCTTAATGACATTTGGAGTTTTTGTATTTGTCGATTCAGTAATAGAGTTCAAGGGATTAAAACCGAATTATAGTTTGGATCAGGGCGGTCCGAGGGGGGATGCCCTAACAATTCCACATCTTGTAAATTCGATTTAATTCGGGCTCCATTACTAATATTGTTATTGTTGTTTCGGAGCAGTCATGATTCTGGTTCTTTTGGTTTATCTTTTTGTCGGGGCAATTGCTGGAATTCTGGCAGGTCTTCTAGGAGTAGGCGGGGGCTTGGTCATTGTACCGATTCTTGCATACACGTTTACGTGGCAGGCTTTTCCCTATGAGCATATCATGCATCTTGCTCTCGGTACTTCTCTAGCAAGCATAATTTTTACCTCTGTATCAAGCTTTACTGCCCATAACAGGGTCGGCGCCGTTCGGTGGGACATTTTTTGGCAAATTGTTCTAGGTATTCTCCTCGGGACATTCCTCGGATCATGTGTGGCTTCAAAAATGTCCACTGCCTTCCTTAGCATCTTTTTTGTGGTTTTCCTATACTACGTGGCCTTTCAAATGATACTTGACCGAAAACCTAACCCGTCGCGTCAACTACCGGGAAGGTGGGGCATGTTTGGCGTGGGAAACATAATTGGCGCTGTTTCCAGTTTTGTTGGAATAGGCGGGGGGAGCCTATCAGTGCCGTTCATGATCTGGTGCAACATACCGGCTCACCATGCAATAGGGACTTCTGCCGCCATAGGCCTTCCGATCGCCATCTCCGGGGCTATTGGCTATGTCTATTCCGGGTGGAACGCCTCGAACGTTCCAGACTGGTCATTGGGTTTTGTCTACATGCCTGCTTTTGCAGGGATCGTTTGCGCAAGCGTTTTGACTGCTCCTATTGGAGCCAAAATCGCCCATCGTCTCCCAGTTAAAAGGCTTAAACAGGTTTTTGCGGTTATCTTGACAATAATGGGGACCAGAGTCCTTTTTGGTTTGATCTGGACATGAAAACGAACAACGGTGTTCAAGTGGTCGTGATACTAATGACAATCATAATCTGACATTGAGCGCCATTGTCTGATCGTCAAGGCTTCTTGGCGAAGCTTGGAATGATTTGGGCGATAGACACAATCAATTGAAGTCAAATTTGACCGAACTGACAAGAATTTTTATGCCACCTCAAAGACCCCATGAAAGTCATTTATGTTTGAGTTTTTCACGGTGGTCGTTGAGGTTTTTGGTTTTCTTGACGTTTGTGACACCGATGTTGCTTTTCCCGTCCCCTGCAAGGGGGTGGGATTTCAGCATCGAATCGGCGGCATTTTATTTCCGTTACGTGTATTCCTCTCAATTGGGCTCTAATGGATTCTTTGGTCCGTTCAACGTTGACGCTGGAACTTCAGGGGCTGACTATGCGCCCTTAAATGGTTGGTATGATGACAAGCTACTTTCTGGGACTACCGCCGAAACCTCCACCACTCGTTTTGCAATCTTCCCAATCCTGAAGCTCAACAATGCAATTGCGATACGGGGAACATACCGAATAAATTCCGACCAGATCAACAATTTGGCTGCAGTTGAAAACCCCGATTTTGAATATGTCATCTCGTATGGAAGATGGACGAGATTATGGGTAACCGCCCAGACTCCCTTAGGCGCCGTTTATTTTGGCCGAAGAGGGTTTCGGCAAGCCTGTGGTTTCCAATTCAGCTCAGCGGAATCCGCCGAGGACATTTTCGACACTGGGCGTCGGTCTGTCGAGATGTTTCTACTTGATGTCCCCTGGGGTCCGTTTCACATTGGCGCAGGTTTTTACCCCTGGCGTCTGGGGAGCAGAGATTACTGGAATCTGGATGATCAAAATGCCGCCCGCCATACACACTTGCTAGGATATCTAAAGTATTCGGGGGCAGTTTTCGAAACAGGGTTCGGCGGCTTTTATTCTTCAACTCATGATGGTCCGGAATCACAACAAACAACTACAAACAGGAACGCTTATCCACCTCGCCAAACTCGGCTAACGGAAGGCTGGATATACCTCAAGTATAATGATGGACGCTTCTTTATGAATGCCGAAGCCGATTGGTTCTATCGGAGCATTGCTTACAAACCAGCAATGAATGGATTTCTTCCCGGACCTAACCAATACGACATGAATCCTTCAATTCCTTCACCTGTTTCGCAAACCTTGCCATCTACTTTAACCTACTTACCGCCTTACACCGAGTCGTGGCGATATATGGCCGAACTTGGTCTCTACTCTGGACCTGCAAAAATTAGCTTGCTTTTGGCTCATTTGCCAGGGCCAGACCGAAGGCACGGAGTCCTTTACAATACTCAGCCCTATGTTCAGGAAGCTGAGAGAAGCGCCTACGCCGTATTCAACCAGTACAACATTCTGATGGGAAAATTTTTCAGGGCAGGGGTAAATTCATTCCTGGACATGTCCGCGTCGAACAACATTGCTGTGAGGTTTGATTACTTGCTGGCAAGTAACCTCAATCTGATCTTGTCATTTCAAAAGGCCCAGCGTTCCTCTCACGGTTATGGCTGGGGCTATGTGAAGCCGGATACTAGTAAAGGAGATCTAGGGGCGGCACGATTTGGATACCTGAAATTCAAAAATCCGGGAAGCTTTGAATCTCCTGTGCCTGCGATTCCGGACAATGATCTGGGGTGGGAATTACACGCCGGAATTATATGGAAATTACTTGAGAACTGGTACGTCCTAGTCCGTGGCGCATACTGGCAGCCAGGGAAATGGTTTAATTACGCATGCATAGACAAGTCGACGCCCAATTGGGATGCGCCGGACCGCTCCAATAACTATGGTATCAATCCAAATAGATTCATAGACCCGGTTTTTGGTCTGGAAATATTCGTGGACACACGACTATAAATTCGGGGTAATGCTTGGAGTTCCATAAAAGCCATATAGAAGTCAAGAAGTTGCCTATTTTCAGCAATGGGCTCGTGAGTCGTCGTCCTTTTTGGTGAAATCTAGACGAATTTCTAAAACTCTGAACACAAATGATCTGTAGCTTTTCAATTATCATCGGTTGTTGATCCATTTTTTAGAATAAGGTCTATCCCGCCAAAGGCTTCTAATCGTCCGGCCCTGAGTACCAGTACTCTATCTGCGATTGACGCTACCTCTTCGGGCAAGTGCGAAACATAAATGATCGGGATATTATATACCTCCTTCAGGCTCCTTACAAAAGGCAGGACCTCTTGCTTGCGATCAGCGTCGAGCGAGGCCAATGGTTCATCCATGAGCAGAAGTTTCGGGCTTGTTAGTAGAGCTCTGCCAATGGCGACTCTCTGTTTTTCTCCTCCAGATAGTCTAGCAGGCCGTCGAAAAAGCAAGGATCTTATTCCCAATAAATCTACGACTTCATCAAAATTGACTTGTCTATGTATCTTGGGTACGAGTTTCATGCCATATTCAAGATTCGATTTTACAGTTAAATGGGGAAAGAGTTTTCCATCCTGAAAAACGTATCCGATTCTACGTTGTTCCGGGGGCATGTTGGTTCCAACCTGAGAATCAAAAAATGTTGATCCGTTCAGTTTGATTTTTCCGGAATCGGGACGAATGAGTCCGGCTATCATTGAAATGACCGAGGTCTTGCCAGCGCCAGAAGGACCAAAAAGAGCTATTACGCGCGCCTGATCTGATTGGAAAGTTAGATCAATCGTCAGATCTCCAAGAGTTTTTCTGAGTTGAGCAAAAAGCATGGTCAACCCTTAATTTCCATCTGGACTTTTTTTGCAAGATAGTTTGACAGGATTAAGGCCAGCATTGCCACGATTACTGCTATGACACAAAGCCTCATCGCTCCATGCTCTCCGTCCGGGACTTGAGTCAGGGTGTACAATGCTAGTGGCAAGGTTCTAGTTTCGCCCGGAATATTTGACACGAAGGTTATTGTGGCTCCAAACTCGCTGAGACTTCTCGCAAAAAAAAGAATCACTCCGGTTAGAATTCCAGGAATAGTTAGCGGCAAGGTCACTGTAAAAAACACCCTAATCGGGTTGGCCCCAAGAGTTCTTGCAGCCCATTCCAGATCCCTGTCAACAAGATCTATCGACAAACGGATGGCCCTAACCATTAATGGAAACGCCACTATCGCTGATGCCAGAGCAGCTCCTTTCCAGTTGAACGCGAAGGTGATTCCAAAATTCTGATAGAGCCATGCGCCTATGAAACCCTTTCGACCAAATGTTAAAAGAAGAAGATAGCCTGTTACAACAGGAGGTAAAACAAGAGGCAAATGTAACAGGCCGTCAAGCAGCGTTTTACCGGGAAATGTTTTGCGCGACAACAGCCAGCCAAAAAATATGCCAAGAGGCAGGCTACCTAAAACTGCCCAAGCTGACACCCAAAGACTTAATTTTAACGCCTCCTGTTCAAGCGCCGAGAGTTGCAAATCCATTACTTGACCACAAATCCATATTTCTCAAAAATCGTCCTGGCATCATTAGACTTAAGAAATTCAAGGAATCCCTTGGCCTCTGGAGAATCAGAACCTTTTATCAAGGCAGCCGGATAGACTATTGGAGGGTATGAGCCTTCAGGGAAATAGTCTACAACCTTGACTCTTTTCGAGATCGCAGCATCAGTGGAATAGACGATACCCAGAGGGGATTCGCCTTTTTCCACCCATGCCAAAGCAGACCTGACATCGTTGGCGCGGGCAAGTTTGTTTGATACGTATGACCACATTTCCAGTTTTTCGAGAGCAGCCTTTGCATACTTACCTGCCGGAACGTGATCCGGATCACCAGTCGCTAACAGACCGTTACCTAGAAACTTTGCCAGATCAAGTTTTGGCTCTATCTTAATCTTTACATCGCTGGATTCCGGAGCAATTAGGGCAAGCCTATTCCCTAGTAGATTAAATCTACTGTCAGCCACGATGAGTTTTTTCTCGTCCAGATAGTTCATCCACTGCAAGTCAGCTGAAACAAAAACTCCCGCTGGCGCCCCATTTTCAATTTGTTTGGCTAGTGTAGAAGAACTCGCAAACGAAGGCACAAGCTTGATTCCGTTGCGATCACCGTATATTTTCCCAATTTCTGTAACGACGTTAGTCAAAGAAGCGGCTGCAAAAACTTTTAATTCCTTGCCGGACGCAGATGAAAGGCTGTCCGTCCAAAGAATCTGAGAGACCGCCAGACTCGCTATAAACAAATAAACAAGACTCGTTTTTATGGACTTTTTCAATTTCTCCTCCTGATTGTCATGACGTCTAATATTGCTGTTTGCAAAAGCAAGACAACATTTACGCCAATGAAGTTATGTCACATTAGACATAACCTAACTATCCAGGAAAAAAACGGAATTGTCAACGCGGATTTTGATGAGGTCGCTGGCATTGCAGCTAATCGACTGAAATATGATTATTAATGTCCGATAATTATGAGTAGTTATGGAAACAATATACATATTTGATTACAAGAATAACAAAATCACAACAAAAAGTCACGATCAATCCACATGCAAGATTACCGCAAAGGAACTGAACGTTGCCCAGACCTCTTCGGATTCCCAAAGCGAACATCGTTGGAGACTTTCTGCGGTCATCAAAGCGCAAATTTCAGTTCCATCATGAATCTGAATTGAGACTTCGCTGACCACTTTTCCAGATAAGATCCTCGCAATCCTGCCACGGATAAGGTTTTCCGATGAACAATTAGGGTCTGACCAAGATTTTTGAACAACAACCCATGGGGCTTTCACTTCGGCGGTTATTAAGGATCCTACCTTTATACCTAATCGCGATAAACTGGTGTTTGTGATTACAGATGCAATCATATCTCCAGTCAGAGTCATGACTTCAACTAAGGACTGAACGTCCCCGGAGGAAATCCTCTTCACTTTTCCGAAAAAAGTATTTCGGGCGCTAGTCTTTCTGGAACTTTCTCGTTCTACGAAATGTTTGGTTACCTCCTGAATTTCATCGTCAGACAGCGCTACCATAGAAACAGTAAGGTTCGGTGTTGAATGTCCGAGAATACGCTGAACCACAGGTAAGGGCACGTTGCTCTTCATCAATTCCACTGCTCGAGCCCTTCTTATAGCCTGTGGAGAACCTAATTCCTGTGGTAAACCGCACGAGATGGCTCTTTCATAGAACTTCCGTCGTACATGGCCTTCGTCAGTTCTCAACGTAAACGATTCAACATTTGCAGGGATTATTTCCTGCAACATCTGCCTGATTTCGTGCATTAGACTAGATGACATATGCACTCGGCGCCTCGAATTCTTTTCTGCTTCGCCTAAAGATATCACAGCGTTCTCACAATCAAGGTCGCGTAACAAATCAACACTCAACACCTCATTCAACTTGGCCGCCGTGTAACGAATGAGGAGGAAGATGATCATCATCTTCTTTCGAGACAATCTCACATCTGAGCGACGAGATTCTTCGGACCATAGCCGGAAGGAGTTTTCTAGTTTTAACAGTTCTTCTGAATCCAGACACCTGTTCTCCAATAAATCCGCATAAATTCTGGAAGGATTGAGCAATTCTATCAGTTCCTAATCAGAGATATTGTTGACCATGTTTGCGTGTGGCCTAAAAAATAAGAAATACAGTTTTTGCCAAATCCGCAAGGAAGAGCAAACAGAAATTCTCAAGAAATAATACCCCTTAAATCATTTAAATCAAGACACAAAGAAATTACCTTGACACGGATCGGTGACGCCTATATTCTAGTGACACGTTTTTGAACAAATACGTGTTAGTTATTAAGCGGATAGGCCGTTTCAGAGTTTTTGATAGTTTTATTTCCACTACTTGTAGCCTTGGTTTTCTAAACCGAAAGTAGATTCGGGAATTAGGAGAGCAAATTGTTATTTCCAGTTTCCAATGTTGAGACGGCTATTTGGATTCCACCTTTAGTGGGAATGGTTATTTCTTTCTTCACCTCGATGGGCGGCGTATCGGGAGCCTTCCTCATTTTACCATTTCAAATGAGTGTGCTTGGTTTCAGCGCCCCCGCTGTCACGCCAACAAACCTGGTATTTAACGTAGTAGGTATTCCCAGCGCCGTTTATAAATATTTCAAGGAAGGCCGCATGAATTGGCCGTTGGCCTGGAACATAATCTTCGGGACTTTCCCAGGGCTTTTTCTCGGTTTGTTCATACGGATATGGTATTTACCCGATCCTCGGGCATTCAAGCTATTTGTTGGATGCGTGCTGATGTATATCGGGGGAAGAATGCTTCATCAGGTAATATTCTCAAGAGGCAAGCAATCCAAAGACAAGACGGCTGAAGAGAAGATGCGCAAGCAAGCGCTCGCCAATGGATCTAAACCGAAACCCGATGGTAGTGGGGCCATAAGAACATTGAGTTGGTCTCTGCGAAAAACTGAATATGAATTTTTCGGAGAGCGTTTCAGTTTTCATACCACCGGGCTATTTCTCCTATCACTTGTGGTCGGTTTGATAGGTGGTGTGTATGGAATCGGTGGAGGCGCAATAATTGCTCCATTCATAGTGTCGTTTTTTGGCTTGCCAATCCATACCATCGCCGGCGCTACGCTTATGGGCACGTGCGTAACATCAGTTGGCGGTGTCATTTTTTATGAGCTGATTGGACCCATGGTAGCTTCTTCAGGTCAGGTCGTTCGTCCGGACTGGCTATTGGGATTCCTTTTCGGAATTGGTGGGTTTGTAGGAATGTTCTTCGGGGCAACCGCCCAAAAATATATACCCAGTTCCTATATAAAACCCGCTCTGGCGATTCTAATATTGGGTCTGGGTATAAAATACTTTCTAGGTTACTTTTAGTCCCTCTGGCTCGTCACTTTGAAACAGGTCTGCTTACGTCACAACATTTTCTAGAGAAGATTCCAGTGACATTCGCATGGGTTGTTTCCTGAATCATATCCAGTAATGATTTTGTCAATCCATAATGCAAAATGGTTACTCCTGCAAACGCGTTACGACTGTCTCTGGTCATGAACTTGTTTGATTTATTGTTTCCCACACTGAAGCACTCAAAACTCCCCTCCAAAATACCTCAGCAGAACTTCGATATGAGCCAGGGTCTTTGGCCAGCCCAAGATCAGATGAACCAACCACTGGTGTGCCACAAAATTACGAGTTGTAACAAAAAAATGTTGACATGCCTTCGTGTGGCATATTATTGTAACTCGTAACATTAGTTTTGTTAAAATTCTATTTTTATGAATTAGCGTTCGAACAATTCCTGGGGGAATGGGCGCCGTGACGCCTACAGGAGTGGTTTGTGCAGGCCTTTCGGTTTGAGGAGGGTTAATGAAAACATTTCGCAAGGCAAGTTTCATACTCGTGGCCGTTGTAGTAATTACCGCTTATTTTGGTTCAGATTCCTTTGCATGGGAATTCTCAATGGATGGTCAGTTCAACTATATATATGAACGTTATGATCAAATGGGGGCCAATGGTTTCTTCGGAAAGTATAATGTTGACAGGTCTACTGGCAGCGCACTCATTCCCGCTGGAGATTACAGAAATTTGAATGGCTGGTTTGGTTTTCAGGTCAATGATTTCGTTTCGGGTTCTAACGCAGGCCGGCATTACCAAACATTGGAGCTATATCCGAGTTTCAGGATAAATAAGGCCATTTTGTTCAGAGGAAAATACAGGCTTGGGAAATATGGCGACCCTTATGCGTCAGACTATATAACGAACACCATGCCTGGAGTTGATGTGGCCA
>Ga0067045_1030244_pt1 | contig 16075 bp, 11 predicted proteins | sample TerdegcTABiofilm_FD_59184 | JGI IMG/M metagenome (GOLD analysis project Ga0067045, IMG submission 59184) | Combined Assembly of (Gp0054472, Gp0054536) Wastewater bioreactor microbial communities from Singapore -Terephthalate degrading...
GAGATGCTCAAGAACAAGCAGCTGGACAACCCCTGGCGCAAGCACGGGAACATCCCCCTGTAAGAACAAGAAGAACCAGGAGATATATCCATGTTTACCAAGATTCTGATTGCCAACCGCGGCGAGATCGCCTGCCGAGTCATCGCCACCGCCCGCAAGATGGGCATCCAGACCGTGGCGGTCTATTCCGACGCCGACAAGGACGCGCGCCATGTCAAGCTCGCCGACGAGGCCGTGCGCTTGGGCCCCGCACCCAGCCGTGAGTCCTATCTGCTGGGCGAAAAAATCATTGAGGCCTGCAAGCAGACCGGCGCACAGGCGGTGCACCCCGGCTACGGTTTTCTCTCGGAGAATGAGGGCTTTGCTAGGCGCTGCGAAGAAGAGGGCATTGCCTTCATCGGCCCCAAGTCGCATTCCATTGCAGCCATGGGCGACAAGATCGCGTCCAAGAAGCTGGCCGGCGAAGCCCAGGTCAACACCATCCCCGGCTACAACGACGCCATCGGCGGTCCCGAACAGGCCGTGGAAATCGCCAAGGGCATTGGCTACCCCGTGATGATCAAGGCTTCGGCCGGTGGCGGTGGCAAGGGTTTGCGCGTGGCATTCAACGACAAGGAAGCCTTCGAAGGTTTTGCCTCCTGCCAGAACGAAGCGCGCAACAGCTTTGGCGACGACCGCATCTTCATAGAGAAGTTCGTGCAGGAGCCCCGCCACATCGAAATCCAAATTCTGGGCGACAGCCATGGCAATGTGGTTTACCTGAACGAGCGTGAGTGCTCGATACAGCGCCGTCACCAGAAGGTGATCGAGGAAGCGCCTTCGCCCTTCATCAGCGATGCAACCCGCAAGGCCATGGGCGAGCAGGCCGTGGCCCTGGCCAAGGCCGTCAAGTATCAGAGCGCCGGCACCGTGGAGTTCGTGGTCGGCAAGGACCAGGACTTCTACTTCCTGGAGATGAATACCCGTCTGCAGGTCGAGCACCCGGTGACCGAATGCATCACCGGACTCGATCTGGTCGAGCAGATGATTCGTGTGGCCGCCGGCGAAAAACTGTCCTTTGCCCAGGCCGATGTGAAGCGCGACGGTTGGGCCATCGAGTGCCGTATCAACGCCGAAGACCCGTTCCGCAACTTCCTGCCTTCGACCGGCCGCCTAGTCCGCTTTGCGCCGCCCGAGCAGACCATGTGGCAGTCCGACACTGAGCATCTGAACGGCGTGCGTGTGGATACTGGCGTCTATGACGGTGGTGAAATCCCCATGTACTACGACTCGATGATCGCCAAGCTCATCGTGCACGGCAAGGACCGCAACGACGCCATCGCCAAGGCCCGCGAAGCGCTCAACGGCTTTGCCATTCGCGGCATCAGCTCCAACATCCCGTTCCAGGCAGCTCTGCTGGCACACCCGGACTTTGTCTCGGGCCAGTTCAACACCGGCTTCATTGCCCAGCACTATGCCGACGGCTTCCATGCCGAGGACGTGCCCCACGATGATCCCGACTTCCTGGTGGCTTTGGCCCTGTTCCGCAATCGCCGCTATCGTGCGCGTGCATCGACCATCACCGGCCAGATGCAAGGCCACCAAGTGCAGGTGGGCGAGAAGTACACCGCGGTGGTTCTGGGTGCTGAAGGCAAGAACCAGTATGTGACTGGCGAGGTGACCGACTTCGATGCCCAGGCGCGCGTCTGCAAGGTCGTCATTGGCGACAAGGCCTACGAGTTCCGCAGCAATGCAGACATTCGCGATCTGGTGGTGCGCGGCGTTTGCAATGGCAAGGCTTTCACCTGCCAGATCGAACGCGGCAATGGCAAGAACCCGCTGGCACTGCGCGTCATCCACAATGGCACGCAAGCCGATGTGCTGGTGCTCTCGCCCAAGGGCGCAGAGATGCACAAGCTCATGCCTTACAAGGCACCGCCCGACCTGTCCAAGTTCCTGCTCTCGCCCATGCCCGGCCTGCTGGTCGACGTGGCGGTGCAGCCCGGCCAGAAGGTGCAGGCCGGCGAGAAGCTGGCGGTCATCGAAGCCATGAAGATGGAGAACATTCTCTTCGCGGCCCAGGATGGCGTGGTCAGCAAGATCAGCGCTGCCAAGGGAGATTCGCTGGCGGTGGACGACATCATTCTGGAATTCGAGTGATGCCGGTTTTTCATCGCCGGGCCGCCCCAAGATGAAAAGCGCCCCTCTTGGAGGGGCCCAGACCACACGCAGTGAGGAGCGCGGGGTGTCATTTTTCGGGGCCGGCCGGCATTGAATGCCGTCGCAGCCTTCAGGCCCTGAAATTGGAAGCCCGCAAGGCTTTGGCTTTGCGGGCTTTTAAGTTTTCATTGGAAAATAGCTGTATCCCTTATCCAGTAAGTGTAAGTAGCTATGATATTAAAAGCGTCTGCAACGATTCCCGGTCGCGCCAAGTTCGTTCGTGCCTTGCTGGCTGTGGTGGGCTTGCTGCTGCTGGTTGACGCATTGGTGCTGATGTGCCTGGGGCACTTCAATGTAGGGGTGGTGCTGCCAGCCGGCTTGGGTGCTGCGGCCTTGGGGCTGAGTTGGAAATGGCGGGCCGTACAGCACTGGCGTGCAGCCAGGCCCCTGCATGCAAGGCTCTGGTCGCTGGCCTGGGCCGGCCTGGCGCTGTGGCTGATCAGCCTTTTCTGGTTCTGGAGCCGCCTGTCCGGCCTGGGTCTTTCGCCGCAGCAAGTGCCGCCCGTGCAATCCATCGTCGTGCTGGGCAGCGGCACGCTCGATGGTCACCCCAGGCCAGTTCTGGCTGCGCGGCTGGATCAGGCGGCGCAACTGGCCAAGCTGCAGCCCCAGGCCTTGGTCGCCGTTTGCGGCGGTGTCGATTGGGGTGAAAAAGAGTCGGAGGCCGAGGTCATGGCCCGCTATCTGCAGCAGCGTCACGGTATTGCGGCGCAGCGGCTGGTGCTGGAAAAGCTCAGCACCAGTACCGAGCTGAACCTCAAGCTCAGCCGGCCCTTGCTGGCCGAGCGCGGTGTGGCTGCGGATGCCCCCATGGCCATGGTCAGCAGCGACTTTCATCTGATGCGCGCCATGGACATTGCAAAGCGGCAGGATCTGCCTCAGGTCTATCCCGTGGCGGCTGAGACCCCTCTGGCCACGCGTTTCAATGCCTGGCTGCGCGAATACTTTGCCATGGCCAGCAGCTGGTTGCTTGGCGAGGTCTGATATTTCAATAAAAACAGGCTCTGGCGCTTACCAATATTGCGCTTTAAGCTATCAATCAAGGAGTCACTCATGAGCAATCGTCCTTTCAAGGTTCTAGGTATTCAGCAAGTCGCCATCGGTGGAACCGATAAACAGCGCATGAAAAAGCTGTGGGTGGACATGCTGGGTCTGGAGCAGACCGGCACCTTTCAGAGCGAGCGCGAAAACGTGGACGAGGACATTCTGGCCATGGGGCGGGGCGCGATGAAGGTGGAAGTAGACATCATGCAGCCCATGGACATCGAGAAAAAGCCCGCCGTGCACGCCACGCCGCTGAACCACATCGGCCTGTGGATCGACGATCTGCCCAAGGCCGTGGAATGGCTGACGGCCAATGGCGTGCGATTTGCTCCCGGCGGTATCCGCAAGGGAGCGGCAGGCTATGACATCACTTTCCTGCACCCCAAGAGCAATGACGAGTTTCCGATTGCCGGCGAGGGCGTGCTGATCGAGCTGGTGCAGGCTCCGGCCGACGTGATTGCGGCGCTGGGTTGATCGCTTCGGGCGCCGGCTGTCAGATTGCAGCAGCATGAAAGCTGCGACTGCTCTCAGAACTGATAGCCGAGCCTGATCCCGAACGCCGTGGCGGACTCGGCATCGAAAGCCGCCAGGGTCGTGCCGCCGCTGGAGATATCAACCGAGCCCAGACGCTGGTAGCTCAGCCAGGGCGTGAGCTTGAACTGTCCTTGCTGATAGCTCATCCCTACCGTGTAGCCAAGGCGGCCATCGGTGGGGCGCAATGGCGACAGCGCGGCCTTGTCGCTGCGCTTGTCATAAGCCACGGTGACAAAGCCGGACCAGTTCGCCGCCAGCCTCTGCCCAAGACCCAGCGTGTAGGTGGTGGTGTCCTCCATGTCCGCCAGACTGCGCCCTGGGAGTATCGCCGCCAAGGTCTGCGGGTGTAGCCGGAATTGCGACCAGTTGGTCCAGCGGATCTGTCCAAAGAGCAGGGTACTTGGCGTGATGCCTGTCTGAACATCGAGGTTGAAGCTCTGCGGAGCAGTCGATGCGGTCCTTGTTTCGCCCGGCCACAGGTTTTCACGGGTCGCGATCTTGTGCCTGATGGCCGAGTAATAGGTCGCAGCGACGCGCAAAGTCATATCCGGCCGCTCATAGCTCATGCCTAGCAAGTAGCCTGGCTCGGTACTGGGTCTGAAATCCACCCGGTACCCACTGAGCGCTCCAAATACCATGCCCCCCAGGGCGACATGTCCTTCCGTGCGCTGCAGGCGCAGACCGCCATGCACGGCCCAGTGCTCATCCCAGCGGTAGCGCAGCGCCCCCATAAGCTCATGGCTGCTCACGCGGGCCTGCGTGCCGCCAAAAAGAGGCGATTGCAGCGGGCTGTAAGCGATGTCAAGGCCAAAAGGCTTGCTCAACATCAGCAGCACCGAGGTGCGTGGATTTACATCCTGCTTGTATGCAAAGCCCCATTGGGTATAGTCGTCGGCGACTTGCCCGGTGGACTTTCCCAGCGCATCCGCGCCCTGGATCCGGGGCCTGACCGTATAGGTCTCCACGGAAAGATAGCGGCGGTTTTCAAACAAAGGCCCAAGGTCCTGGCCCGTTCTATCAAGGCCGCCGGCCTGGGCGCAGAGTCCCCACATCATGGCTGCACAGCCAGCCCCCGCTTTTGTTTTTATCAACGCCTGCTCCAACGCTCTGATTTCATCTGCATGCATGTAATCTAATGTATCTACATGACAGGTGAACAGGTCTAATTGGAGGATGCTGGCTTGAATAGTTGATGCTGACGCGGCAGTGACGAGTCTGTCGCCTGACTTATGCTGTGCGCTGCGATTGATCACCGTCCGAAGCCCAAAGCCGCGCAGAAAATGCCTTCCATCTCGACCAACTCCACGATCGCTTACTACGACCGCCAATACAACGCCCGCGCCAGCGTGCAGGATCCGCTTGCCTACCTGGCGCGCTACACGCAGGAAAGCCAGGCCGCATTTGCCTTGTCCGGCGCAGTTCGCAACCAGCGCTACAGCCCCAGGGCTACGGATGTTCTGGATATCTATCTGCCCTCAACCCAGGCAGGCACCGCACAAGCTGCGCCTGTTTTCATCTTCATCCATGGCGGCTACTGGAAGGCCTTGGGCAAGGATGATTCGGCATTCATGGCACCGGCGCTGACGCAGGAGGGCGCCATCGTCGTTGTGCCTGACTACGATCTGGCCCCGTCCGTCACACTGGACCATATAGTCGATCAGATGCGTCAGGCCTATGCCTGGGTGGTGCGCAATATCGCCATCTACGGCGGTGATGCCCGCAATATCTGTGTCTGCGGAAGCTCGGCCGGAGGACATCTGGTGGGCATGCTGCTGGCCAAGGACTGGCAGCAAGACTACGACCTGCCAGCGCAGGCCGTACCCCGATCAGCGCTGACCTTGAGCGGTCTGTTCGACCTGCAGCCGCTGTTGACAACCCATATCAACGACTGGATGCAACTCGACGATGCTGCTGCCATACGCAACAGTCCGCGCTTTCTGCTGCCCGATGCGGGTACCCATGCTCAGAGCCAACTGCGCGTGAGCTGTGGGGAGTTTGAAAGCCATGAATTCAAGCGCCAGTCGCGCGACTATCTGGCGGCCTGGCAGGCACGCTGTCTGCCGGGGCAGTGGGTGGAAGCGCCGGCGACCAACCACTTTGATTTGCCGCTGCAACTGGCCGATCCGCAGTCCGCCATTCATCAGACTGCGCTGCAGCTGATGGGGCTTGATCAATCCTCGTCCAGCATGCGCGCCGCCTGATTGTTGAGTGCCGAGTCGGCCCGGAAGTAGCCGAGCACGGTGTTCACGCTATGGTGCCCCGTCAAGGCCATGGTGTCGGCCAGCGGCAGATTGCGTCTGCCGGCCTCGGTCACAAAGCCCGAGCGCAGCGAGTGGGCGGAAAAATCCCCTTCCACGCCTGCCAGCGCACAGCGTTCCTTGACAATATTTCGCACGGCGGCGGGAGTCAGCGGCTCTGCCACATGGCCTCCTTTGCGAATGCGCCTGAAGATAGGACCTTCGGTGATGCAGGCTGCGTCCAGCCATGCTCTCAGGGCGATGGCGGCACGGCCTGTGACGGGCTTGTGATTCTCGGGAGCGTCGGTGCCGCTCTGGTTGGTCTTGCTATGGCTCAGGGTGTAGATGAATTCCCCACCAGCCACGGCGCGCAGGAAACGCATATCGGCGCCGGCCACTTCGGAGCGGCGTCGCCCGCCGCTGGCCCAGGCAAACAACAGCAGCGCCTGGTCGCGCAGGCCACGCAAGCTGTCGTCACAGCTGGCCAGCAGCATCTCCAGCACATCACGCGTCAGCGCCTCTTTTTTCTGGGGTAGATCACCGCGTCTTGCATAGGCCTTGCGCGTACGTGACATCAACTCCCTGACTGCCCCGTCCTGACAGGGGTTGGACATGGCATGCACCTGATGTGCCTTGGACATCACGGCCATGCGGTGCACCAGCGTGCTGTGCGAAGGCGCACCTTTTTTTCCCTTGTAGCCTGCGGCTACCAGGGCTTCATCGATTTCGGGTGGCATCTCATGAAGCAGGCCGACACCGCTCTGCCTCTGGGCATGATCGATGATGAACTGCAGCACCGTGGAAACCTGCAGCGGCAGTTGCATGGGCTGGCCCAGACGCAGTAGGTGCCAGGCTGCCCAGTAACGCATGGCGCTTTGATAGCTGCTGCGCGTGTTGCTGGATTCGCCTTCATGCATCAGTTCCTTGATGGCTTCATGCGCTTCGGGTGCCAGGGCGGCAGCCGGCATATCCAGCACCTGTAGGCGGTTGGCATCAAAGGCCGCTGGAGCAGGGAAGGGCGAGGGCTTGTGTGAATCCATGGCGCTATTTTCGCCCTGACTTTACATGCCGGCTGAAATCGATTTGCCGCTCTGGGGCTGTCGGCAAAGGTGGTACAGCACTGCGGACCGTGTTTGCCCGTGGCTCCACGCCAAGTCAGGCAGCTTCAACTCCGTGGGCAAGCCAACGAAATTGCTCTCGCTCGAACGCCGAACGGACTCCACCCTGAACAAAAGGGATGAAAACGGGTTAATGTACGTTGTCATCTGTATGAAAATTTCTTACGTAATATTTAATACATGATATGTACTGTGTATTACATAATTAATTAATAGATCACGATAACAATCACTTATCGTTAGTTATTTGAAGAATAGATATGAATACAAGCAAAACCACGTCCAGGGGCGTGCAGGAATCCGATGTCTGGGCTGCAGCCGATGTCTTGATCGCCCAGGGTCTGCGCCCGACCATAGAGCGCGTGCGCCAGCAGATAGGGCGAGGCTCTCCGAATACGGTCAGTCCCATGCTGGAGACCTGGTTTGCCACGCTAGGGCGTCGCCTGGGAGTTGCGGGAGAACAGGATCCATCCGTGCTGCAGTCGGTGCCGGATCCTGTGCAGCGCCTTGCCGAAGAGCTCTGGAATACGGCACTGGAAGAGGCGAAAGCTGCTGCCAGCAAGGCCTTGGATCTTCGTGAACAGGCTTTGAAAGCCGAGGAGCAGGCTTTTGTGGCGCAGCAGGAGCAACTCGCTCAGCGGGAGGCCACCATGGAAGCGCAAAAAGATGCGCTGAATCAAGCCCTGCAGACGGCCCAGAACCACGCCCAGGACCTGGCACGTCGTCTTGACGAGATACAGCAGACGCTGCAGGAGCGCGATCAGCGCCTGGAAGAGCTGCGTGACGAGCTGGGCAATGCCGTTCGCCAGCGTGAGTTGCAGCAGCAAAAGCACAGCGAAGAAATTCAGTCCGCCGCAGCGGAACGCCAGCGCATGGCCGAGCAGTACGCGGGTAACGAGCGCCATATGCTCAACGAGGTCGATCGTGCGCGGCAGGAACTCACTGCAGCGCGAAAAAGCCTGCAGGATCAGGAACGCAAGGCAGAGTCCCGCTATCAGGAGTTGCAGACTCGCTTTGAACAATCCGAGCAGGAGATCCTGAATCTACATGCCCAGTTGCAGACCGCCCAGAACACGGCAGCATTGGCGCAGGAGCGTGTTGCCGATCTCAAGAATCTGCTGGAGGCTCAGCAAAGAATTGCGGCTGCAGCCACGACCTCGGAGTCGAATGTGGCTCAACCCCTGTCTCGTCGAAGCAATCTCGCGGCCACCCGCCGCTCCATTAACCGGCGAACCCTGCGCTAGGCAATATCCGGCAGTCCGGCCACGGCCCCGTGCGGCTTGTTGTCTATGCAGCCGCACGGGCTGCTTCTTAATGCGGTGGCTTATCAATATCCTCTGGGAATGCCAAGCCACAGCGGACCAGCCATGACTATCCTGAAATAATTAATCGGCAACGTCCTACATTTGGGTACGCTTTTGTCTTTAATAGTGGTGGGAAATAGAAGAAGACAAGAACCAACCAGCCAATGGATGCGGCATCAGTTTTGAGATGGGCGATCTCGATGCACGCTTGCTAATAGCAAACCGCTTTCTCCTGAGTTCAAGCATTTCCAGGCCCTGGTATTGGAGCCTGGACGGACTTTCTGTTGCTTGATCCTTTTATCCGGAAATAGAGGTGGCCGTGGATTTACTCAAAAGCATTTTTCACCAATCACCGGAGGCAGCACTTTTTGCGTCTCTGGCCCTGGGATACTGGGTCGGCAAGTTCCGCTTTGACTCATTCCAGCTGGGGGGCGTGGCAGGTTCCTTATTGGCGGCGGTCTTGATCAGCCAGATCGGCATTCAGATCGATTCAGGCATCAAAGCCGTGCTTTTCGCCTTGTTCATCTATGCCGTAGGCTTTGAAAGCGGCCCGCAATTCTTCAATTCCCTGGGACGCCATTCGGTCAAGGAAATCATGATGGCCGTCGTGGTCGCCTTGTCCGGTTTGATCACGGTGGTGGTGATTGCCCGGGTATTCGGGCTGGACAAGGGACTGGCTGCAGGTCTTGCGGCCGGCGGGCTGACGCAGTCGGCAATCATTGGGACGGCTGGTTCTGCGATTGAGAAACTCGGGCTCTCGGGCGAGGAAGTGCAGCGCATGCAGGCCAATGTCGCCATCGGCTATGCGGTCACCTATATATTCGGATCCTTCGGGGCCATCATCATGTGCGTCAATGTGCTGCCCTGGATTACCGGGCGCAACATACGCGATGACGCCGTTCAGGCCGAGCAGGAGCAGCTCAAGGGCGTGCGGGTCTACGCGCAGGGCGAGTCGCCGGCAGCTCCCGATCTGGTGGGGCGCATTTTCCGCGTCGCTCAATCAGGCAAAAGTGTGGCAGATCTCGAAGCCAGCGCAACGCAGGGCAGGGTGACCGTGGAACGCATTCAGCGCAGGAGCGCTCTGGTAGGCGTTGATCCCAGCCTGGTACTGGAGTCCGGCGACGTTGTGCTGCTGGTAGGGCGCCGCGCGGCCGTGGTCTCGCTCGGGGCCCTAGTTGGCGATGAGCTGCAGTCAGCCGAGGGCATGGATGTGGTGATGGTGCGCCGCGACGTTGCAATCACCAATCCCATCTATCTCAACCGTAGTGTGAAGGACATCCTGAACAGCCTGTCCCAGGAGTTCATACACGGCGTGTATGTCGAAGGTCTGATGCGGGCCGGAACACCCGTACCGATCAAGTCGGAGACCATGGTGATGCCAGGTGACGTGGTGAGCTTGTTCGGTACGCCCCAGGACGTTCAAAAGGCCGCTCAATCCGCTGGACCCATCATTGTTCCCAGCGACAAGACCGACTGGGTCTATCACGGCTGCGGCATTGTCGTCGGCTTGTTGATCGGTTTGCTGGTCCTGCGTATCGGCTCCATTCCCATCACTTTGGGCAGCGGCGGCGGTGCCTTGCTCTCAGGGCTGCTGTTTGGCTGGTGGCGCAGCCGCAAGCACACCATGGGAAATATGCCGACGGGAGCTTCCACCCTGTTGCGCGACCTGGGCCTGGCCGGTTTTGTGGCTATGGTCGGCCTGCAGTCCGGCCAGCAGGCGGTCAGCACGGTCATGGAGCAGGGTTTGACGCTGTTCATGCTGGGCGTTCTGGTCACCATCATTCCGCTGCTGATTGCCATCTTGTTTGGCAAGTATGTGCTGCGTTACGACAACGTGGCCGTGTTCGCGGGATCGCTGTCGGGCGCACGCAGTGCCAACCCCGCGTTTGGAGAGGTTCTGGACAAGGCCGGCAATTCAATCCCCACCACCCCGTTTGCAATCACTTATGCGTTGGCCAATGTGTTCCTGACTTTGTTGGGTCCGCTGGTCATTGCCTTCGCGTGAACCCCCTGCACTGATTCACTAGGACGAATGGAAGGAGTTGCGATATGAGCAAGGATTATCAGAGTCTGGCGAAATTGAGCCCGTTCGAGCTCAAGGATGAGTTGATCAAGATCGCCTCGAGCGACGGAAACCGCCTCATGCTCAATGCGGGGCGGGGCAATCCCAACTTTCTGGCCACAACGCCGAGAAGAGCATTTTTTCGCCTGGGCTTGTTCGCTGCAGCCGAATCGGAGCTTTCCTACTCTTATATGACAACGGTAGGTGTTGGCGGACTGGCGAAGATCGACGGGATTGAGGGTCGCTTTGAACGTTATATCGCCGAGAACCGGGATCAGGAGGGCGTGCGCTTTCTCGGTAAATCACTGAGCTATGTCCGTGACCAGCTGGGCTTGGACCCGGCCGCCTTCCTGCACGAAATGGTTGACGGTATTCTGGGCTGCAATTACCCCGTTCCCCCGCGGATGCTGAACATCAGTGAAAAAATCGTTCGCCAGTACATCATCCGGGAAATGGGGGCCGATGCAATACCCAGTGAGTCCGTGAACCTGTTTGCAGTCGAAGGGGGAACGGCTGCCATGGCTTACATTTTCGAGAGCCTGAAGCTCAACGGTTTGCTCAAGGCCGGCGACAAGGTTGCCATTGGGATGCCGGTTTTCACGCCGTATATAGAAATTCCGGAGCTGGCCCAGTACGCACTGGAGGAAGTCGCCATCAACGCGGATCCGAGTCTCAATTGGCAGTATCCGGACTCTGAGCTGGACAAGCTCAAGGACCCGGCCATCAAGATCTTTTTCTGCGTCAACCCCAGCAATCCGCCATCGGTGAAGATGGATCAGCGAAGTCTGGAACGCGTGCGCAATATTGTTGCAGAACATCGTCCGGATCTGATGATCCTGACCGACGATGTCTATGGAACTTTTGCAGATGACTTCCAGTCTCTCTTCGCGATTTGCCCGGAAAATACGCTTCTGGTCTACTCATTCTCCAAATACTTTGGCGCCACTGGCTGGCGTTTGGGGGTCGTGGCCGCTCATCAGCAAAATGTCTTTGACCTGGCGCTGGACAAACTGCAAGAGTCCGAGAAAGTCGCCCTGGATCATCGCTATCGTTCGCTGCTGCCGGATGTGCGCTCCTTGAAGTTCATTGACCGCCTGGTGGCTGACAGTCGTGCTGTCGCTTTGAATCACACGGCCGGACTGTCCACTCCGCAGCAAGTGCAGATGGCCCTGTTCTCGCTGTTTGCGCTGATGGACGAGGCGGACGAGTACAAGCACACGCTCAAGCAACTGATTCGGCGACGCGAAACCACGTTGTACCGCGAGCTTGGCATGCCGCCGCTAAGAGACGAAAACGCGGTTGACTACTACACCTTGATTGACTTGCAGGATGTGACCGCGAAGCTCTACGGCGAAGCCTTTTCGGAGTGGGCGGTCAAGCAGTCGTCGACGGGTGACATGCTGTTCCGGATTGCCGATGAGACCGGTATTGTGCTCTTGCCAGGGCGCGGCTTCGGCTCGAACCGTCCATCGGGGCGGGCATCCTTGGCAAATCTCAACGAATATGAATATGCAGCCATAGGCCGAGCATTGCGCAAAATGGCGGATGAGCTTTACGCCGAATATTCCGGACAAGCCCAGAATCTCTAAGCGGTAATGCCTGAAAGAAAAAGCCATGAGCAGATCCTCCTGATGGCTTTTCTACGTGAAAGTGCGCCGGCGTTGTTCCGTGCAAGGAGCTGACCGCTTTCGGCAGGACACGCCCCAGCACTGTGACAATGTCTGTTTGTCACCCGCTCCAAACTGAATGAATGAGGGCTGAGCACGCAATGACTGCAGCAAAGAGGCCTATGGCCTCTTTGCCAATTACGGAGTCGCCAGGCGTGCAAAGTCGCGATCAAGGTCCTTGATTGCCGTCTCAATCCGGTTATTTCGCTCTGCGGTCCATTGCTCTTCCTGAGAGAGCATTTGCTTGGATCGTGCAATCATGCGCGCCATTTCCGATGGCTGGGGGCCTCCGGCTGTCACGCGATTCTTCACGATTGCTACGGGGTCCAGCGTCGCCCGGAACTCGCTTTCCGACATGGGCAACTTGCCGTTCTCGATAGACATTTCGTGTTTGACGGTAGCTGCATAGATGCGCTGGGCATCGGCGTAGGGGAAGTCGCGAGGGGTGATGTTGCGTTCCTTGGCAAAGCTGACTACCTCCGAGGCAAAGTGGTGACCCACGCGGAAGGGCAATTTGTACTTGCGCATCAGAACATCCGCCACCTCCTGGGAGGCCGTCCAGTCAAGATTCAGTTCTTCAAGCGCACGTTCGGGATTGACCACCAGGCCGCTGAGCACTTTGTCAAACCCCTGAAGAGTGGAAATCGTCGCTGCAATCAGCGCGGAGGAGTCATGGGACGACTTGTTATCGCTCATCCCTGGTGGAATATTGTGCTGGCCGATGAGGCGTCCCACACCCAGGGCCAGCACGCGGGAAGCGTTGGCGCGGGTGTCGTTGAGAAGTCCGGGATTTCGCTTCTGGGGCATTGCACTTGACACATAGGTGTTTCCTCCGCCCTCGCGAAGAAGGATCCAGGGTCTGGGCTGGGCATACTGCACCATGACGTCCTCGACAAAAGCTCCGACGTGCAGGGAAATGCTCGACGCAACCGCGCCGATCTCCACCGGCATCTCGGCAGCCAGAATCTGCGCGGCATCGTAGGCGTTGTCGACTGTGGCTGGATAGCCAAGGTATTTGGCCATGCGCTCTCGATTCAAGGGCCAACTGGTCCCATTGAGTACCGTGGTGCCCATCGCTGACTGGTCAATGCGCGCGAATGCCTCGTGAAGGCGCTGGGCGTCCCGGTCAAAACCGGCAAGGTGTCCCAGAAGGTAGTGCCCATAGCTATTAGGCTGAGCGGCCACCCCGTTGGTGTAATTCGGAACGACCGTGTCGGTATAAGTCTGGGCCAGCCGCAGTAGATGAGCACGGGTCTGCGCCAGCTGTTTGTTCAGGCGCAGCATATCGTCCCGCTGTATGGCAGAGCGCACCGTAGCCAACATATCCTGGCTTGAGCGCCCGGCATGCAGAAGAGTGGCTTCCACACCAGCGGCATCAATGAGCAGGGGCTCGAAAGTGATGACCAAACCTGGCCGTTTGCCATTCGGAGCGTCGCCTGCCTTCAAGACGCTCTGGAGACCTCGCGCAATTCTGGGAGCCATGGACTTGTCGAGCAAGCCCTCATCGGTATTGATCACTGCCGATGCCTTGTTGATCTGTCCCAGCCAGAAGAAGGCGTCGCGCTTCGACTCCTGCGCAAGCGCGCCATTGGCCAGCGATGCCAGCGCAAACGTGGCAACCAGGAGCTTGCGTAGCGCCCCACCGGCAAGGCCATGTGGCAATTTTGACAAGACGGCACTGCGCTTGCGGTTGGTTCTGTATTTCATGTATGTCTCCTGGGCTCTAGGGATGGTGATCAAGGCTGGATGCCTTGTATTACCGACTCGATAACTCTGTAACGGCAGATGGCTGAGAGCGAGCTGATGGCGAATGATGCATGTCTTCACGACGCGAAATTGCCGACAGGGCGCAGCTGCTGCTTACTCTGCATGCCGATTGGCGCTATTAAAGTCTCCCGGCTTGCCTCCGGCTGTCCCTGGCGAGATATGTGTTTTGCGCAGCGAGGCTTGTGCCGGCTCCGTCCTGTGGCTGATGGGCTAGCATCGGCAAGGTGTATATCGCAATCAGCCAGGTCAGGCATTTGCAGGACGCATGTGCTGCATCAATTGATAGAGCGCTTCAGCTACCAGTGAAAGGCTGCGCTCTCGCTTGCGGACCATATAGATCTGCCGGTCCATACCCGGCAGCAGCAGGTGTCGCGCTACCAGTCCAGGCTTGTCGAAGTGAAACAGGCTCAGTGCGGGAGCTACGGTGATGCCAAGTCCGGCTTGTACCAGTCCCATCACGGTGGCCAATTGCTCAACTTCAACGAAAGTCTGCATCTTTCGAGGAAAAAAAGCGGCATCCAGATACTGGCGAACACTGCTGTGGCGCGCCAGGTGGATGAACGGCCAGGGTGTCAGATCCTCCAGGGACAGCTCGACCTTGTCCGCCAAGGGATGGTCGCCCGGGCACACCATATAGAAGCCGTCGCTGCAAAACGGCTCAGCCTTCAGGTCGGGTGTATCCACGCGTATGGCGGCCAGCGCGAAATCCGCGTCTCCGTTGGCAACGGCAGCGATGCATGGCTCGGACAGTACATCCAACACACCCAGCTGAACTCCCGGATGCCGCGCCGTGTACACCTTCAGCACCTCAGGAAGCCAGCCCGCGGCAAGGGATGGCAGCAATGCAACTGATACGTGCCCCTGAGCCAGTTGTGCTGTATCACGCATCGCTCTTTCGCAGGCAGCGAATTCTGCGGCGAGGCGCTCTGCAGATTGCAGGAATCGTTCGCCTTCGCGGGTAAGCACCACGTGTCTTGTGCTGCGGTCGAAAAGTTTGAGACCTACCGTTTGCTCCATGGCGCGGATGAGTGCACTGAAAGCCGGTTGTGACAGGTGGCACATGCTGGCGGCCTGGGTGAAGTTCTTTTGCTTGGCCAGTACCAGGAATGCCTGCACATCACGCGACGATAGATTCATTTGAAATGCGGATTAATTAATCTCAATTATCGATTTCACAGCTTATAGCGGTTTTCCTATAGTGGGCATCAGGAGGTTTCATGACAAGAGTGCAAAACGAAACGACGTCATTGCTCATCGGATGTGCGGCAGGCTTTTCCGGCGATCGAATTGATGCGGCTCAACCCGTCGTACAGGAGCTGGTTCGACAAAGCAAACCTGCCTTTCTGATCTTTGAAACGCTTGCCGAGCGCACTCTGGCACTGGCACAGCTTGCTCGTCGTCAGAATCCCGATGCAGGCTATGAGCCACTCATGGTGGAGTTTCTCCGGCCTGTGCTTGCCGACTGCCTGGCGCATGGCATTCGAATCGTCAGCAACTTTGGTGCAGCCAACCCGCAAGGTGCAGCCCGGGCCATTGCTGCATTGGCCAAGGAGCTCGGAACGCGCCTACCCCAAATAGCGGTTGTTCATGGTGATGACCTCAGCGGACCCGCGCACTACCAGCTGCTCGAAAAAGCTCTGGGCTCGGACATGCCAGACCAGCAACTGGTGAGCGCCAATGCCTATATAGGTGCACGACCCATTGCCGAGGCACTGCTGGCAGGTGCAGACATTGTGGTGTGCGGCCGCGTCTCCGACCCCTCGCTTGTAGTGGGACCTGCCATGGCCCACTTCGGCTGGGCCTGGGATGACTGGAATCGCCTGGCACAAGCCACGATGACCGGGCATTTGCTGGAATGTGGAACCCAGGTCTCTGGCGGCTATTTCGCAGACCCGGGGTACAAAGATGTACCCGGCATGGAACGCCTGGGGTATCCCATTGCCGAAATCGACAGCGCTGGCAACAGCACCATCTTCAAGCCATCTCTTACCGGGGGCTGCATCACTGCAGCCACGGTCAAGGAGCAACTGCTCTACGAAATCCATGACCCTGCCTGCTACCTCACGCCAGACGTTGTTGCCGACATCACTCAGGCAGAAGTGATTTCGGTTGGGCCTGACCGGGTGCGCCTGGAAGGTGTCAT
>Ga0067045_1030243_pt1 | contig 16074 bp, 9 predicted proteins | sample TerdegcTABiofilm_FD_59184 | JGI IMG/M metagenome (GOLD analysis project Ga0067045, IMG submission 59184) | Combined Assembly of (Gp0054472, Gp0054536) Wastewater bioreactor microbial communities from Singapore -Terephthalate degrading...
CGTAGTGACGCGCTTATGAAGTTTAAAAATTAGATTCGGTCACGGCTGCGCCGGCTTAGGAGGCGCTAAATGGGATGTAGTGACGCCTTTAGGCGTTCTTCCCTTCAGCGGTCGGCTAAGAAACGCCTGATGAAGTTTAAAAATTAAATTCGGTCACGGGCGAACCGGCTTAGCAGGCGCTAAATGGGTAGTGACGCCTTTAGGCGTCCTCCCCTTCAGTAGCCGGCTAAGAAACGCCTGCTGGCCTTTAAAAATTAAATGCGGTAACACCAGGCGCCTCGTTTTTTCCCGGTGGGTAGCCGGGCGATCAATCGCCCGGCTATCCAAGCCACGCCCGGTAAACCGGGCTGCCGTAGCCCCGTTCACGGGGCGTTGCTGGTTAGCCCGGCGGTTAACCGCCGGGCGCCCAGCGCGCACGTGACCGAATTATTTTCTTAAAGACCATCAGGTATGAGACGGCGCTCAAGCGCCTTACTACAAACTCAAAACTCAGCGCGTTATTTTCACAAGGAGGAAGCGACCCATGAAATTCTGGCACTGGCTCTGGTTTCCACCCGGCGACCCCTTGACGCGCGGGCGGGCCCGGTTGGTCATCTTCACCTGTTTGGGGCTGGTGAGTGCCGCGCTGGCCTTGATTCTGACCTGGCTGATCAGCGGCGACTTGCAGGGGGAAACCGTGGTGGCCGGCACCGTGCTGGCCCTGTTGCTGGCAGGACTCATAGCGCTGGCGCACCGGGGACGGGTAGGGATCGCCATGGGGCTGCTGACCGGGTTGCTATACCTGATCATCACGGCCGATGTCGCCGCCTACGGGCTGGGCTCCCCTGCGGCCGCGGCCTACTTTGTGCCAATCGTGCTGGTGAGCTGCGGTTACGGACTGGGGGCCGGTCTGGGGATGGCAGCGCTCAGCGCCGGCGCGACATGGGCCATCGCCTGGGCCACGACAGGTGGCCGGTATCAGCCCTATGGCCCGGTGGATATTTCCCATCTGACCTTCAACGCGCCGACATTGACCGTGCTGTTCCTGCTCGTAGCGGCCATCATAGGCATCTGGCGCTCGGCCGGCGAGCGCGGAGCCATTACCTGACTCAAGTTGCCACCGGCACAGCCGGGAGCCACAGACCACTGGCGGTTAGCAAGGGAAAATCGCGGTCTGTGGTCAAAAGTCAAGCCGTGGCCTCTACGGCCGCGCGGATATGGGCGATGTCAATGTCAGTCGGCAAGGTGCAATCGGCCCCTACCATCAATCCCCGGGGGCCGAAATCGTCAATCACCGCCCGCACCGCGGCGCGAATTTGCTCCGGCGCTCCGTCTACGATCACGCCGCGGTCGTCCAGGCCACCGACCACGGTACGCTGGAAGAGCGCCGCTCCCGCCTTCAGGCTGAGGTTCTGTTTCGTGACCGCCCAGTTAACCGCGTGGCCAGGGTAATCCGCGTAGAGCGGCAACCGGACGTGATCCCGGCAGATATGCAGCAGGTGAAATTCACCATAGCCCTGCACTGCATTGAGAACGGTCAGGTCAGCCGGCTTGATGTAGCGTAAAAATTCTTCCTCGGTAAAGCGGTGGGCCTCGCCGCCCTGAGCAGCAAAATAAATGCCGGCCGCGCCGGCCCGCACACAGGCCACCGCAAACTCGGCCAGGCTTTCGGCAATCGCCGCCAACCCCTGCCCAACAGCCGCCGGGTCGGCCTTCAGATGTTCGGTCACACACCGGTTGCCGGCGTGGTTGCCTGAAGCATACGGATTGAAAATAGTGGTGATGACCAGGCATTCGCCCCGCAGAGCCTCCACGATCCGCTGGAGCTCCTCCAGCTGGGCCTGGTAGAAGGGGGCACTGAGCGGGGCCGGTCGCACTTGCCGCCAATCAGCCGGCGCAGTGAGGGGGACATTGGCCTCGTAAGGGTGCTCATTCATCACCTTGAGGAAATCAATCCCTGTCTCACGGTAGTAAGCCAGGTGGGCCTGCACCATCGGCTCTCCATGCGCCTGGGCCGGGGGGAAGTGCAACCAAAAGCTGGCCGGTACCCGGTCCACCGGCTCGCCACGAAGGGCCGCACGCACGCGCTCGAGCTTGTTCATTTTGATTCCGCCTCCTGTGTCTGAGCATTCTCGGTGGGAGCTTCCACCCAGGGCAACCAGACGGTAAATTTGCTCCCCACCCCGACCTGGCTCTCCACAGTCACCCAACCACCGTGCAACTCAGTGACCTCCTTGACGATAGCCAGACCCAGGCCGGTCCCCGGCAGTTGCAACTGGCGGGGCTGCTCCCCCCGATAGAATCGTTCAAAAATCATCGGCAGCTCCTCTTCAGGGATGCCCATCCCTGTATCGCTGACCGTCACCGTCACCCAGGAGCGCCCGTGCGCCGTTTGCATCTCGGTCAGGACCACAACCTGGCCGCCGGCCCCGGTATAACGGAGCGCGTTTTCCACCAGGTTGTTCAAGACCAATCTGATTTTGTCGGGGTCCACAAAAACCCAGAGGCCAGGCACAACCGGGCGGTATTCCAGGGTTAATTCAGAGGAGTGCGCCAGCGCTTCGTGGCTGGCGACCAGCGCCCGGCCCAGGTCATCCATTGACGTTGGACGCGGTGTAATGACCAGCTTGCCGGCGTCTATCTGCGAAATCTGCAAAACATCTCCTACCAGCTGCGCCTGGCGGTCGGCCTCCTTTTCCAGCGCCGCCATGTATTCCTCCCGTTTTTCGGGCCGCCCCCGGCGCATCATGTAAGCGTAGAGCTTGATCGTGGTGATGGGCGTCCGCAATTCATGGGAGACGTTGGAGACAAACTGCGATTTCATCCGGTCTAACGCTTTCAGCTGGCTGATGTCGTGGGCCACCACCACCACCGTGGCCTGTTCGTCGCCGGAGACCGCGATGGGTGCGGCGCTGAGCTGCAGGTCCAATCCCTGGAGCTCCAACACCGCCTTGGGATGCTCGGCCGCCCGGCGGGCCAGATCGCCCACCAGGGCCCGCAGCTGCTCCCCATCGGCCGGGGGCAGCTGCGTCAACCACTGCTGCGCCACCGGGTTGGGCGGGAAAACGATCTGGCCCTCAGCATCGGTCACCAAAATGCCGTCGGAGGTACTGTTCAGAATCGCTTCCAGCTGCGCCATTTGGGCCCGGATCTGCGCGGTCCGTTCCCGCACCTCTTCGTCCAGCCGGCCGGCATGGTCCTGGAGTTCCTGGTAGAGCTGTTGCAAGCGCTGGTGCGCCTGATCCAGCTGGCTAAAGAGATTGGCGTTCGCCAGCGCCGTGGAGACCTGGCTGGCAAAGGCCTCCAGGCGTTGTGCATCAGAGGGCGTGAACTGTCCTGGCCGGGTACCGCTCACGTTCAAAAAACCGACGACGATGCCCCGGACTTGAATCGGCGCCCCGACGTAAGAACGTTGCCAGTGCCGGGTCCCGGTAGGCACCCAGAGCAAATCCGTCTCAGTGTTGGGGACCAGCAACGGCTTACCGGTCTGGATCATCTTCTGGAAATTCGGGTAGCGGTTCACCGACATTTTCAGCTGGGACACCCGCTCAACATCGCCCAGCTGCTCATAGCCGCGCCAGCGCACCACCTGGGCCACCGTATCGGAAGTCATCAACATGATGTTAAAAGCATCGCCAGGGACCACGCGCGCCACTTGTTCCAAAATATGATCCAGGATTTGATCCGGGTCCAACGAGCGGCTGATGACGGCGGCCGCCTCAGCCAGCGCCTCAGAGAGCTGGCGCTCCTGGCGTTCTTCTTCAAACAGGCGGGCCCGTTGCAGAGCCACAGCCGCCAGGCGAGCGGCGGCCTGGGCCGCCACCACGGCCTCCGCGCTAAAGGAACGGACCACGCCTAAACTAAACAGCCCCAAAGCACCGAGCACTTCATCACCGGCCAGCAGCGGCACCGAGAGCACCGAGCGCAACCCGGCTTGCACCCAGTCGTCAATGGACTCCGCATATTCCCGGTAGTCAGGCACCAGCACCGGACCCCGCTGTTGGCAGGTCAGCCCGGCAATCCCTTCGTGGATGGACATGCGTTCTCCTAACAGATGCTCCGGTAACCCATAGTTATACAAGCCCACCAACGTTTCCCCATCCGGCTGCAAGATATTGACGGCGGCCGCATCGGCTCCGGCCAACCGGGCCGCCGCCGGGAGGAACCGGCGCAACAGGGGAGCCAGCTCCATTTCACCGCCCACGGTGTGAGCCAGCTCGTTCAGCTGCTGCTCGCGGGCCAGCCGGCGGCGTGTCTCATCAAACAGCCGGGCGTTCTCTAACGCTACGGCGACCCGCACCCCAATCTCTTCAGCCAGCCGCAGATCAGCCAGACTAAAGACGTCAGGGCGCGAATGCTCATAGCTCAAGGTCCCCATAATATTACCCTGACGGTCAAAGAGGGGGATACAGACGACCGAACGCACCGGGTCTTCTTGCTCATGGCCGGGCAAAGTCATCCAGCGCGGATCGCCCCGGGTATCCGCTACCAGCGCCGAGCGCCGCTGGGCCAGAACCCACGATTGTAGCCCTTCGGTGGTCACCTGCCGCACATAAGCAACGACTTGCTCCGGGTCCAGGCGCGACCGCTCCGGCGTACTGGAGAAGAGAAAAGGCGGCTCATGGGTCCGGAAAAGGATCAGGTCACAATATTCAGCTCTCACTAACGGGATGATCTTTGGCAGCTGTTGGGTGACCCCCTCCAGCGTGTAAGCGCCGGCCAACCAACGGCTGGCCTCATAGAGGCTGGCGAGGCGGTCACGCTCGGCACGCGCCTGTTCAAATAAGCGCGCATTTTCCACCGCCACGGCGGCCTGATCGGCAAAAGCCATCAACAACGCCAGATCTTCCTCCGTGAACGCCGCCCGGCGGCTGGCATTATCCAGCGAGATCACCCCAATCACCCGGTCGTGGTAAGAGAGCGGGGTCGCAATCGCCGATTGGATGGCCTTCACCTCGTCCACGCCGGGGTCATAACGCTCCAGGAAAACGCTCGTGTCCGGCACCAACAAGGGACGCTGCTCCCTAAACGCCAGGCCGGCATAACCCACCCCAGACGGCAGGCAGAAGCCGTGGACCCGGGGATCGTGGTAGCCCACCGCAGCGTGGACGCAGAGCTCGCCGGTCGTCTCGGTTGGCAAAAGCACACTGCCCTTCTCGGCCGCTGGAATCACCTGCATCGCAGCCTTCAGCAAATTTTCCAACAGCGATTCCAGTTCCAGCGTCGTGGTCAGCGCAGCCGTCGCCTGCACCAGCGCCTCGGCGCGGAGCCGCTGTCGTTCCTCCGCCACCAGGGTCTGAGCGTTGCGCAAAGCAATGGCGGCCGGGGCAGTGAAAAGCATCAACAATTCAGCATCGTCGGCCGTGAAAACATCCGGCTCAGTGCTGAAAATATCCAGCACCCCCAGGAATTCCGTTCCCAAGCAAATCGGCACACTTAAAAGGGAAACAATGTCTTCGCCCTGGATCTGGGCAGAACGCCCTGCCCAGGTGCGGTAATCGCTGATCACCAGGGGTTGGCCACTTTCCAGCACCCGACCCGAAGCGCCCTCCCCCCGGGCCAGGCATAGCCCGACAAAATTCATCCCCAGGCCAATGGCAACCACACACTCCAGGCAGTTCTCCGGCGGGCGGTGGAGAAACAGCGCCCCCGAAGTACCGGCCAACAACCCTACCGCCTGCGTCACAATAGAGCGTAACAGCGTCTCCAGCTCGGTCTGAGCGGTGAGTTCCAGGCTTACCTGCCGCAAGGCCTCCAATTGCGCCGTGTGCCGCCGGAGCGAGTCCTCAATCCGCTTGCGCGCGGTGATATCGCGCACGACCGTGACAATTTGATAAACTCGCCCCCGCTCATCCAAAATAGGGACTCTGCGTGTCTCGGCCCACAGCGGCTGCCCATCAATGGTTATGACCTCTTCGGTCAACAATACATCCCCACTCTCCAACACCTTCTGATATTCCTCATGCACTTGCGGGGGAAGGGAAGGAAGCAACTCCAGCAAGTTTTTCCCCAGCGGATCAGTGGCAATGCCGAATTGCAACAACTGGCGGCGGAAGGTCTCATTGCACAGCACAATGCGCAGATCCCGATCTACCACGTGGAGTGCATCGCCCAGGGAATCAATCGTGCGCCGGTACCGGGCCTCGCTCTCCTGCAAGGCCGCCTGCGCCCGCTGGCGCTGGCGCCGCACCTCGGTCTCCCGTAACTCGCGTTCCACAGCCGGCACCAACCGCGCCAGGTTGCCTTTCAGAAGATAGTCGCTGGCGCCGGCCTTCATCATCGCCACCGCAATATCCTCGCCAATCGCGCCCGAAACGATAATAAACGGGATATCCAGACCATGTTCCTGATAGATCTGCAACGCAGCCATCCCGCTGAAATGCGGCATGTAATAATCCGAGACGATGAGGTCCCACGGTTGCCGGTCCAGGGCGGCGACCATCGCCGCGGCCGTCTCCACGCGCTCATACGTGACCTGGTAACCGCCGCGCCGCAGCTCGTGGATCAGCAACCAGGCATCATCCTCAGAATCTTCCACAACCAGGACTTGGAGTTTGACCTGCCGTGCATCTTCCATAAAGCATCAACCTGTGCTCCCCGGATTTTATGCCTGTCGCCCGCCGAGGGGGCGCGCCAGTAGCCAGCCATTGGGCGTAGATTAGCACATTCTGACAGAAGAGCAACCATAAGCCAGGGCGACCAAAGTCACTACCACGAACCGGCAGAGTTGTGGTAAGATTGAGGCGAACGACAAAGGGCCAATCGCATGAAGTACTTGACCGGCACTGGCCGGTCGTAGCTCACATAGAGAGCATCTGCTCAAAAAGCGGGGCAAGGGTTTGTCGTAGCGCACTTGAGCGCGTTGAAAACGGCGCTAAAGCGCCTCATGACAACCTGCCCCCCAATAAGATTGAGAAGATACCATAGACGAGTGGGAAGGAGTCACGACGATTTATGGAACCACATACGCTTGAGGCACTGCTGGCTGCGGCCGCGCCGCTGATTGAACTGGCGTTGGCCGAAGACATCGGGCCGGGCGACGCCACCAGCCAGGCCACGCTGGAGCCCACCCGCCGGCTACAGGGACGGATCATCGCCAAGGAGCCGGGCGTCATCGCCGGGCTACCGGTGGCGGCGGCCGTCTTCCGCCGGGTGGACCCGGCCATCACCTTCACCGCCCACGTGAGCGACGGGCAGGAAGTCACGCCGGGCGAGCTCATCGCCGAGGTCAGTGGGCCGGGGCCCTCCCTGCTGGCGGCCGAACGGACGGTGCTCAACTTTCTCCAGCGACTGTCGGGCATCGCCACGCTGACGCGCTCCTACGTGGACGCCGTTGCCACTACCCGCGCCCAGATCTTAGATACGCGCAAAACACTGCCCGGCTATCGCGTGCTGGACAAATACGCCGTACGGATGGGGGGCGGGACCAACCATCGCTTTTCCCTGTTTGACATGCTGATGGTCAAAGACAACCATGTGGACGGCGCGGGCGGTATTGCGCTGGCCGTCCAGCGGGCGCGGGCCGCCCACCCTACCCTCCCGCTGGAAGTGGAAGTGCGCACACTGGACGAACTCCGGCAGGCGCTGGCTCTGGAGCCACTGCCAGATCGGATTCTGCTGGACAACATGGACGTGGCGACCCTGCGCCAGGCCGTGCTGCTCACCGCCGGGCGCGTCCCGCTGGAGGCCTCCGGCGGCGTGACGTTAGCCACGGTCGCCGAAATCGCCGCCACCGGCGTGGACTTCATCTCGGTCGGTGCGCTTACCCATTCCGCCCCGGCTCTGGATCTCAGCCTGAAAATCGCCGCGCCGGTCCAGATTACGTCTCCCACGCCGGCCGACCGGATCCGGCAGGCCAAAGCGGCCTTGGGCGACCAGCTGGTCATCCTGGGCCACCACTACCAGCGCGACGAAGTGATCGCCTTTGCCGATTACCGTGGCGATTCGCTGGAACTATCGCGCCAGGCCGCCCGCACCCCGGCCCGGTTCATTGTCTTCTGTGGCGTCCACTTCATGGCCGAGGTCGCCGCGATCCTGGCCCAACCCGGCCAGCACGTCTTCATCCCTGACCCCAACGCCGGCTGCTACCTGGCCGAGACTGCTGCCCGCCGTGACGTGGAGGCCGCGTGGGCCGCGTTAGAGGCGGCCCTGGCAGGCGCCGCAGACAAGGAGATCACCCCCATCACCTATGTCAACTCCGATGCCGCGCTCAAAGCCTTCTGCGGACAGCATGGTGGCACAGTCTGCACCTCCGGCAACGCCGAAAAGATGCTGCGGTGGGCGTTCGCGCAGCGGCCCCGCGTCTTCTTCTTCCCCGACCAGCACTTAGGGCGCAATACCGCGCTCCGCCTGGGCATACCGGCGGAACGGATTTTGTTGTGGGACCCGCACTATCCGCCGGACGCCGCGGCACTTCGCGCGGCGCAAGTCGTGCTGTGGCCGGGAGCGTGCAACGTCCACCAGCGCTTCCACCCGGCCGACATCCAGGCCGTCCGGGCGCGCTATCCCGGCGTCCGCGTCATCGTCCACCCGGAGTGCGACCAATCCGTGGTCGCCCTGTCCGACGATGCCGGTTCCACCGCTTACATCATCAAGCAAGTGCAGGCCGCCCCGCCGGGAACGGTATGGGCCATCGGCACCGAAACGCGCTTAGTGCGGCGGCTGCAACAGGAACATCCCGAGCAAACCATTGTACTGCTCTCGGAGCGCCCGCCCTACTGCCCGACAATGGGCCTGATCACGCCCTCCCGGCTCGCCGCGACGCTGGAAGAGCTGCTGCGGGGTGATTTCGCCCATGAGGTCACCGTGGACCCGGAAATCGCGCGCTGGGCGAAGGTCGCCCTGGAACGCATGTTGGCTCTGTAAAACGCCCCTGGCCGGCGTTTAATCTTTCATATTTTTCACCAAGAGGTAACTATGCCCATTGAAACCGACGCCCTCATCATTGGCTGCGGCATCGCCGGAGCGACGGCTGCCCTCCGGTTGGCCCAGGACAGCCAGCGCCAGGTGACGCTGGTCACTCGCAACTACGATCCCGAAGAGTCCAACACGCGCTATGCCCAGGGCGGCATCATCGCCCGGGGCCACGACGATTCACCCACACTGTTGGCGGAGGATATTCTCCGCGCCGGGGCCGGGCTGAGTTTGCCGGAGGCCGTGCAGCTGCTGGCTGAAGAAGGTCCTGCCCTGGTCTATCGCCTCCTCGTGGAGGCCCTGGCCGTCCCCTTTGACACCCACGGCGGCGAGCTCTCCTACACGCGCGAGGGCGGCCATTCCGTCTCGCGCGTCCTCCACGTCGGCGACGCCACCGGGCGCGCGATTGAGACCGCGCTGATCCGGCGGCTCAAGGAGCTGCCCAACGTCACGCTGCTGCCGGGGCACACCGCCGTGGATCTTATCACCTCGTCGCATCACAGCCACGACCCCTTAGCCACCTACCGTCCGATCACCTGCCACGGCGCTTACGTGCTGGATCGGGCTCAGAACACCATCCACCGCGTGTTAGCGCCGGCCACCATCCTGGCCACCGGTGGCGTGGGGCGCATCTACCGCCACACCACCAACCCCGAAGGGGCACGCGGCGACGGGCTGGCGATGGCCTACCGGGCCGGCGCGCGCGTCATCAACGCCGAGTACATCCAGTTCCACCCTACGACCCTGGCCGTTCCCGGGGCCGACAACTTCCTCATCTCGGAGGCCGTGCGCGGCGAGGGAGCCCGGCTTTACACCCCCGATGGGCGCCATTTCATGGACGATTACGCCCCCAAGTGGGGCGATCTGGCCCCGCGTGACGTCGTTTCCCGCGCCATCCACCAGGAAATGCTGGCGCATGGCTATCCCCACGTACTGCTGGACCTGGCCAGCGCCATGGAGGCTGCGCGCATCCCGGCGCGTTTCCCCACCATCTACGAGACCTGCCTGAAGGCAGGAATTGACATCACGGCAGAGCCAATTCCGGTGGTGCCGGCGGCCCATTACTTCTGCGGGGGCGTCCACGTGGACAGGTGGGGCCGCTCTACCATTCAAGGGCTGTATAGCGTGGGTGAGGTCAGCTGTACCGGGTTGCACGGCGCTAACCGCCTGGCGAGCACTTCGCTCCTGGAGGGATTGGTCTGGGGAGACCGGGCCGCGCACGACATCGCCGCCCGTCGCGATCTGGCGCAGATCAGCGCCGAGACCATCCCGCCGTGGCAGGATGTGAGTGAGGGAGCGGCAGCCGACCCGGTGTTGCTCTACAATGACACCCGCGCGATCCAGGACATCATGTGGCTTTACGTCGGGCTGGCCCGCAATACCCACCGGCTGGCGCGCGCGCTCAAAGACCTGGACCACCTGTGGGCGGTCATTGACGAGTTCTACCGCTCCACCCGCCTCAACGACGCGCTGATCGGCCTGCGCAACATGGCCCAGACGGCGTGGATCGTCACCCGCGCGGCCTGGCACAATCGCCAGTCACGGGGGACGCACTACCGCGAAGATGCCGCCGGGCACGAGTTCGCCGGCCTGCACGACACCGACGGGCCGCTGCCGGGCACGGTATCGGAATTCTGAGCGCGGTCCCCTGCAGGAAAATCACAGCGGCCCGGTATTCAACCGGGCCGCTGCTTAATCTCGCCCTTCCCCAACGCCCCGGTTAAGCACCGGGCCTCCTATAAAAAATACAGGCGGCCTTCTCAGGCCGCCTCTTACAAATGCCCCGGAGAGGACTTGAACCTCTACGTCCGTAAGGACACAGGTCCTCAACCTGCCGCGTATGCCAATTCCGCCACCGGGGCGTGCACAGCCGTTATTATATGCCAAGTAGCCAGCTTGTCAAATCAAAACCGGCGCTCCGTGAGCGCCGGTTTTGCTCGGAAACGGGCCTGCAATTAGCGGATGGCTTTCTCGGTCTGCTTGTCAAAGAGATGCATCCGGCTCATGTCAAAGTAGGCGCCGGCCTTGGTGCCCACCCGGACGCGCGTGCGCGGGTCAAAGCGACCTAAGAATTGGTGGTTCGGTGTAGCAAAGTAGACGATAACTTCGTTGCCCATGAGTTCGGTGACTTCCACGTTGGCCTCAACCTGCGCCGGCACAATCCCCGGCGGGGGGAAATCCGGGTCGTGGATGTGCTCAGGCCGGACACCCAGGATAACCTCTTTGCCCAGGAAGGGCTTATAGGCCCCATAGCGGCTCTCCGGCACCGCCACCCGGAAGTCCTTGCAATCCACGTACAGCTTACCGCCTTCTTGCACCAGTGTCGCACCAAAGAAGTTCATGGAGGGGCTGCCGATAAAGCCGGCCACGAAGATGTTGGCAGGGGTATCATACAGTACCTGCGGCGTATCCACTTGCTGCAGGAGCCCGTCCTTCATCACAGCGATGCGCGATCCCATCGTCATGGCTTCGGTCTGGTCATGGGTCACGTAGATGAAAGTGGTGCCCAGCCGTTGCCAAAGCTTGGAGATTTCGGCACGCGCTTGCACGCGCAGCTTGGCATCCAGGTTGGAGAGCGGCTCATCCATGAGGAAGACGGCCGGCTCGCGGACGATGGCGCGGCCCACGGCCACACGCTGGCGCTGACCGCCGGAGAGCTGCTTGGGCTTGCGATCCAACAGGTGCTCTATCCCCAGAATCTTGGCCGCTTCGTGCACCCGGCGGTCAATCTCCTGCTTGGGCACTTTGCGCAGCTTCAGGCCGAAGGCCATGTTGTCGTACACCGTCATGTGCGGATAGAGCGCGTACGATTGGAAGACCATCGCAATATCACGATCCTTGGGCGGAACATCGTTCACGACGCGGTCGTCAATGCGGATCTCCCCCTCACTGATCTCCTCCAGACCGGCCAGCAGCCGGAGGCTGGTGGTTTTACCGCAACCAGAAGGGCCGACGAACACCAGGAATTCCTTATCGGGGATTTCCAAATGCAGATCGTTCACGGCGATCACTTCACCATAGCGCTTGTAGACGTGAGTGTAAGTAACTCCTGCCATGCCAAAACTCCTTTCAGGCTAAAATGACCAGCATCGCTTGCGCTGGAACTGCACAGATCAGGTGAGCACCACTTTCATGCCCAGCTCGCTCAAGTCCCACAAGGGCGCACTGGGAGCGCCCCGCCCGGTCACCAGGGTGTCTATTTCCTCAGCCGGGGCGACAAAGACCGCCGCCGCCCGTCCAACGCGCTCTGGGAGGACCAGCACCAGGATTTCCGCCCCCAGCCGGAAGAGCTGCCGGGCCATTTGGGCAAACCGCTGGTGGTCATGGGTGACTCCCCGTTCAGCGTCCACACCGCCGGCCTCCAAAACCACCCAATCGGCGCGGATCTGTTCCAGCGCCGCCAGGTCACCGTAGAGGCTATAGTCTTCCTCCACTTGAACCTGCCCGCCGATGAGATGAAGCGTGTGCTGTCGTTGGTGTGCGACTTGCCAGGCGATGTCTAAAGCATTGGTAATGATGGTAAGGTGACTTCGCTCTTTGAGCCAGGGGACCAGTGCTAAAGTCAAAGTCCCCGGTCCCAGAAAAACGGCGCTGTTTTCCGGGATGAAGCGCGCGGCCGCTTCGGCAATGTATTGTTCAGTAGGCTGGGCCGGGGGTTCTAAAACCGCTTTGCGGATTGCCCCCCCATGGACCCGTTCCAAACGCCCTTCAGTTTCCAGTTGAGCCAGATCGCGACGGATGGTGACCAGGTCTACCTGTAGAGCGGCCGCCAATTCCGCCACGCGCACGGAACCGCTCTCTTCCAGTTGCTTTAGAATAAATGTCCGCCGCTCACTGCCGTACATCTTCCTCATCCAACGTTACCACTATAGCATGGCCCGCACGTTTTGTCAACAGTTCACCCCCAAATCGTGCACAAACGTGCAAAACCGTGCATAATCGGATAACCCCAAGGGCTTCAAAAAGACTACAGCGTACTCTGGCATACGGTTGCACCGCGGGCCAGAACCTTTTTAATCACCCTCCGCCGCCTGGATTTCAGGCAGGGGCGTCAGCGGCAGGCCATAGTAGGCCTCCACCACCTGCCGGAAAAGCGGAGCGGCCACGCTGGAGCCCTCACCGGCGTTTTCCACCATTACCACCAGCGCCACCTCCGGCTGGTCGGCCGGGAAATAGCCGGCAAACCAGGAATGCGGCAAAGCGGTCTCGCCGGGCGCTTGGGCCGTCCCCGTCTTGCCGGCAACCAATACGTTCAATCCCGCAAAGCGGCTGGTCGCCGTCCCAATCGGCCGGGTGGTCACGCCCAGCAAGGCCGCCTGAATCTGCGCCAGATGCTCGGCGGAAATGGGCAGCCGGCCCCGCGCCTGCGGCGAGGTGACCTGTTCCGGAAGATCGCTTCCTGCACTGATCCGCTCTACCAAATAAGGCCGATAGAGCGTCCCGCCGTTGGCCACTGCGGCCATCATGCGGGCCACTTGAAGCGGAGTCACCAGCAGAAACCCTTGACCGATCGCCAGATTGACGGTATCCCCCGTCGTCCAGCTCTCCTGGTAAATTTCCAACTTCCAATCTGGATCAGGCATCAACCCCGCCACCTCAGGCACCTCCGTCAGGCCGGTAGTCACCCCCAGGCCAAACGCGCGCCCGTAGGTGGGCAACACGGCCTGCCCGGCGCCGTCCAACAGCCGCCCGACCTCATAGAACGTCACATCACACGAGGCCGTCAGAGCATCTGCCAGCGTGATAGTGCCGTGACCACTCTCCCGCCAGCAAACCTTGCGGTTGGCGCTGCCCAAGCCATCCCAGTAGCCGGGACAGTAAAAAGTGCTGCTGGCAGTCAAGCCGCCGGCCTCCAGCCCGGCCGCGATAGTGACCACCTTGAAAACCGAGCCACAGGGATAGACCCCCTGGGTCGCCCGATTGAGCAGCGGACGCTGAGGATCGTTGAGCACGGCCGCCCGTTGCAGTTCATCGGTAGAGCGGATGAAGATGTTATTATCAAACCGGGGGCTGCTGGCCAGGGCCAGGATCGCACCACTATGCACATCCAATGCCACGACCGCCCCGCGCCGGTCTCCCAGGATTTGCTCTACCTGCTGCTGGAAAGCCCGGTCTATCGTCAATTGGATGGAACGGCCCCGCTGAGGCCGGCTCTCCGCCACACTGCGCAGGTAAGTGCCGTTGGCATCCACCAATGACAGCCGGCCGCCGTTCCGGCCGGCCAACACCGCCTCCCCCCACGCCTCCACCCCCGCGATGCCCACCAGGGCGTCATTCCGGTAGCCCCGGCGACGGTAATCCTCTAGCTGCTCAGCGGGGATCGGTGAGATCCAGCCGACCACGTGGGCGCCCACCCCATCCGGGTACAGGCGTCCGGTACGCTCGCGTCGTTCAATGCCGGGCAGGTTCAGGCTATTGGCATAAGCCAGGCTCTCCTCACCGCTGATCTCTCCCAACGGGATGAACCAGGTCGCCGGCTGGCCGGCGTAAGCCAGACGGAGCTCCTCAGGTGATTCCCCCAGCACCGCCGAGAGGGCCGTCAACACCGCCGTTTCATCCTGGATCTGCCCGGGGATCACCCCAACGGTAACCAGCGTACTGGCAATGGCCAGGCCGGCGCCCTGGCGGTCGTAAATGTTAGCGCGCGGCGGGGTCTGGTATTCCACCGCGAAAGCCGCCCCCCCGGCCAGATCGGGCCAGATGGTCTCACGCCGCCAATCCACCCACCACCGCCCGGCCTCCTGGACCAGGGCCAGGCGATTGCTCGCCTGGAGAGAACCAAAAAGCGCCGTCTCCCAAGTGACGTCAAAATCCACCCAGGCGCGATCAGCCTCCACCCCCAAGAGACGCGGTGTCGTGACAACACTGATCGTAGTTGTCGTTGCCAGCGCGTTGCGATAAGCCAGCTCGAAGTCAGGTTGAGCCAGCCCGGCTTGCAACGAAGGGGCCAGGAAAGTATACATGGCGGCGTAATCTTCTTGTTGCCAGGCTGCCAGAAAAGCACGGCCGACCGATTCCGGCACAGCCACGTCCACCGCCGGTGTCGGCGATGAGGTTGCCGTGGGGATCGGAGATTGTACCAGCGTTGGAGTACAGCCAACCAACATAGCAACTAACCAGCCCACCATCAGCGTGCGGATTTTCACAGCAGTTCCCCTGAAAATAGTCAATGAGTCTTTAGTTGTGCCGGTCACGGCTCCTCAGCGAGACAACGGTAGCCAAATTGCTCCCAGCAGAGCGCCGGCAAGTCAATTCTCCAGGCTGCCCCCCATGCCTGCCAGAGAGTCCGCAGCGTACACAATGGCAGTCCCACCACGTTGGCATAACATCCTTCCAGACGCGCAACGGGATGAAAGCCGCCATGTTGAACGGCATAAGCGCCGGCCTTGTCCAGGGGATCGCCGGTCGCAACGTAAGCGGCGATCTCCTCATCGGTGTAATCGCGCATCCAGACCTGGGTGGTGGTCACACGCAGGGCCAGACGTCCGGTCGTCGGATCCCAAAGCGCCAACCCGGTATGCACCTGGTGGCTTCGGCCCCGCATGGCCTGCAGCATCCAGCGGGCCTCGGCCGCGTCGGCTGGCTTGCCGAGCGTGCGCCCGTCAAGGGCCACCGTCGTATCAGCCGCCAGCACCCACTCTCCGGCAGCCAATATAGTCCGGGCTTTGGCAGCGGCCAAACGTGCCACCATCGCCGCCGGAGGCTCACCCGGCAAAGGCTGCTCATCAACCTGGCCCAGCACGACCCGGAAGTCAAGACCTGACCACTCCAGCAAGGCCTGACGACGGGGTGACTGAGATGCCAAAAGCAAATGTGGATGGATCATGCTATTCACTACCTGCCGCATTATACCCGGATTTCCGGGGCGGGGAATCTCCTTCCATTCAGCCAACCGCATTTCAAATTTGAGAGGATTTTGTCCTGGCAGTGAAAGGCACTTCATTCATCCTGACATCCTGAGAATAAGTGGAAGATATAAAAAGGTTAGTAGCAATCGGTACTAAATTCCTATTGTGCATTAGCGTATTTACGATAAAATAAAGACAGAGTTGGATGATTTAAACTTAGTTAACTAAACCCTTAGGAGGTGTCCCATGTTGTATCTGCCTCGTGAAGAAGGCCAAGGCCTGGTGGAGTACGCGCTGATTCTGGTGCTCATTGCTATCGTCGTCATCGCCGTCC
>Ga0067045_1030246_pt1 | contig 16071 bp, 16 predicted proteins | sample TerdegcTABiofilm_FD_59184 | JGI IMG/M metagenome (GOLD analysis project Ga0067045, IMG submission 59184) | Combined Assembly of (Gp0054472, Gp0054536) Wastewater bioreactor microbial communities from Singapore -Terephthalate degrading...
GCGGCGGGGCAAATGATGCAGATGGGGTGCCAGTGACGCGCTGTACATGATGAAGCGCAAGTTGATCACCAGGGCCGTCACCACAATCGCCAGCGGCATGACGCCCGTATGCAGCAATTGCAGCGCAACCATCTGCGCCGATCCGGAGTAGAACAGCAGCGTCATGCCCATGGTCGTGCCGGGCGAAAGGCCCAGGCTGATAGCCATGACCCCCGTCAACAAGCCAAAGGGCACGACCCCGGGACTCAATGGCAACAGCGCCCGCACACCGTGCATGAATGCTTCCCTTGCTGTTCGGTAGGGCATGTGGACTCCTTGTAGTGTGTTCGCGTCGCCAGGTATCGAGACCATAAAGCTTACAAAGCCCTGCCGGGGGATTTATTGTGCCCGGATGAATTAATCAGCGAGGGGCAGGACCTGGTGTTGACGGTAACGTGGATCAGACATGGCGAGAGCGCCGCCAATGCCGGCGGAGCATCATCGGACCCGGCCCTGATTGCCCTCACTGAGCGCGGCAAAGCCCAGGCCCAGGCCATTGCCCAGTCTTTTGAGGCGGCACCGGACTTGATCGTCATGTCGCCGTTCATCCGAGCCCAAGATACCGCAGCCCCCACCCTGCGCAAATTCCCGGGCGTCCCGGTAGAGGTGTGGCCGGTCGAGGAGTTCACCTACCTCTCGCCCGCGAACTGCATGAAGACAACGGCGGCGCAAAGACGTCCTTGGGTAGAAGCCTATTGGCGCGCCAGCGAGCCGGATCACAGCAACGGCCCCGGGACAGAGTCCTTCCGCGGCCTGGTGCTGCGCGCGCAAACAACGCTGCGCCAACTGCAAGGCAAAACCGGCTCGGTGCTGGTGTTCGGCCACGGACAGTTCATGCAGGTCGTACGCTGGCTGATTCTGCTGGCACCCCAGCGAATCGATGCCGCGGCCATGGACGCGTTTCGTGAGTTCGACCAGGCGAACCCAATCGTTAATGGTGAGTCTGTTTGCTTCACCTTTGACGGACAGCGCTGGTCAAGCGCTCTGCATCTGTAGGAGCCGCCGGGCGGCGTTGCGCTTGCTCGAGATGACTGTATGCCAGGCATCGTCGATGTTGGCTGTGCCGGCCCCATCGCGAGCAAGCTCGCTCCCACATGGCCAAGATCAAAAGATCGCAGCCCTACACGCTATCGATCATGCAGGTGCTTTTTCAGGAATGACCGCGTCCGCTCGTGGACCGGGTTTTGCAAAATATCCTGCGGTGCGCCCTCCTCCACAACCACCCCCCCATCCATGAACACAATCCGGTCTGCCACTTCGCCGGCAAACCGCATTTCGTGGGTGACGATCAACATGGTCATGTGTTCCGCCGCGAGCTGCTTCATGACCTGGTTGACCTCCTCGACAAGCTCGGGGTCCAGTGCCGATGTCGCCTCGTCGAACAGCATGACCTTGGGCTGCATCGCCAGTGCCCTGGCAATCGCCACGCGCTGCTTCTGGCCGCCCGACAGGCGCGAGGGGTACTCATCGAACTTGTTGGCCAACCCTACTTTTGACAAATATTCCATTGCCAGTTCACGGGAAGCTTTTTTCGAAAGGCCCTTGAGCTTGATCGGGCCAAGCGCAATGTTTTCAAACACGGTCAAGTGCGGGAACAAATTGAAGTGCTGGAACACCATGCCCATCTGCTGACGCACGGCGTTTATATGCTGCTCATAGGCACGACCTTTCAATGGCCGATTGACTTGTTCACCCTCCAGCCAGATCTCGCCATCGTTAAGCACTTCCAGTTGATTGATTGACCGCAACAGCGTGCTTTTACCCGATCCGCTGGGGCCGATGATGGCGACGATTTGTCCGCGCGAGACCGAAAGATCGATGCCCTTGAGTACTTCGAGTGCGCCGTAGGCCTTACGTGCGCCCTTGACCTCAACCATGAATTTTTCGCTGATCATCGTGACATCTCTACCTTTTTTTCGAGAAGATGCAGGCCGACTTCCAGAACAAGGTTGGCTGCATAGTAAATAACCGCAACAGTCAGATAAAACTCAAATGGGCTGTAGGTTTCACTCACCGCAAGCTGGGCGCTATACACCAACTCGGCAATACCGATGATGGAAACCAGAGACGTGTCCTTGAGCAGGACAATCAGGTTGTTGCCCAGGGGGGCAATGGTGCTGCGCAACGCTTGCGGGACGACAACGTAGCGCTGGGTCTGGCCACGGCTCAGGCCGATGGAGCGGGCGCCTTCGATCTGCCCGGGGTCGACTGACACCACGCCAGCGCGGATCACGTCGGCGTTGTAGACCGCAAAGTGCAGGCTAAGACCGATGATGCCCGCCCCCAGGGCGGGAATGTCTATCCCCACCTGCACCAGGCCGTAATAAATCACGTACAACTGCAGCAGCAGTGGCGTGCCCATCAGCAGCCAGGTCATAAAACGCACCGGCAACGCCATGAGTTTTGGCGCGTACAGCACGATCAGGGCAAAGGCGATCCCTGCCAGCAAACTCAAGATGCTGGAACTGACAAACATCACGACCGTCCACCACAGACCCGTCGCCAGCAACTCGGAATAAGGTGTAACGATGCTTAGATCCAGACCTTGCATGGGTATGTTCTCACCTTGCCGCGAAACGATTGTCGAGATAGTCGACGACAAATCGAACCGAGTAGACCATCACGATGTACAGCAGCGCAGACACCATGAAAATTTCAAAGGGCTTGTAGGTCGAGCTGATAAAACGCTGCGCGGTATAGGAAAGTTCAACCACCGAAATAGTCGATACCAGGGCCGAGCCTTTGATCAGTGCGACCGCGTTCACCCCCAGGGGCCGAATCATCAACTTGGCCGCCTGGGGCAGCGTGACCAGCCATAACGTCTGGCGGCGTCCGAAACCAATGGAACGCGCCGCTTCTTCCTGGCCCGGGTCGACGTTGCTGATGGCGCCGCGAATGGATTCGGCCATATACGCCGCAATGTTCAGGCCCAGGCCAATCACCCCGGCCGCGAACGGCTCCAGTTCAAGGCCGATCTGCGGCCCGCCGAAGTAAATGATGAACAATTGAACCAGGCACGGCGTGCCGCGAAAAACGCTGACGTAGATTCTTGCCAGGCACCGGAACAGGAACACCGTGGACAACCGCGCAGCCACCAGCACGAACGCCACCAGTAACCCCAGGAGCAGAGCCAGCACCGAGATCTGCACGGTAATCCACGCCGCTTCGAGGAAAAACGGGAATGTGCGCTGTATGAGTGTCAGATCCATGGGAACCCTCGGAAAAGTCGGATTGACTGGCCCGACCCCAGGTCGAGCCAGGCGTGCGATGAATCAGCGGATATCGTTGCCGATCCACTTCATCGAGATCTTTTCGTAGGTGCCGTCGGCGAGCATGTCTTGCAGGGCCTGCTGCATCGTCGCCTTGAGCTCAGGGTTGTTCTTGCGCAGCGCAATGCCCATGCCTTCAATGCCACCGTCGCTCTCGGGCGGGGTAATGATGCGCACCTTCTGCCCGGTTTCCTTGACGGCAACCAGCACTGGAACACTGTCCATTACCAGTGCGTTGATCCGCCCGGCCTCCAGGTCAACCAGCATTTCCGGCAGCCCCTTGTAGGTCCTGACCTTGAGGTTGCCGCGCGCCCGGGCCCACTTGTCGTGGGCATCGCCGAGCGTGACGCCGACGGTCACATCCTTGAGGTCATCCAGGCTCTGGATGGGCGAGCCCTCCTTGACCACGATCGTGCGGCCCGCATGGTAATAGGGACCGACAAAATCCACGGCCTTCTGGCGTTCCGGGGTAATGGTCATGGAGGCGATGATGGCGTCGTATTTCTTTGCCAGCAGGCCGGCGATGATCCCGTCGAATGGCGTGGTGACGATCGTCACCTTGACCCCCATGCGTTCCGCCAGGGCCTCGCTGATGGAGGCGTCGAAGCCGACAATCTGGTTCTGTTCGTTGGCAAAGCTGAAGGGGGAGTACTGACCGCTCATGGCGATCCGGATCTCTTTGGCGTCCTGGATCTTCTGCAGATCGTCAGCCAGAACAGCGCAGGTGGAAAGTAACGCCGCAGCCGCCACGGTGGAAGCGACAATCAAGCCTTTGAGCTTTCTGGTTAGCATCGGTTGGCACCTTCGAAGAGTTATTATTTATTTTTCAGGGGTTGTTCACCCAGCCTTCACAAAAAGTTTTGCATAGGCAATTTTGGAATGCACCAAGCAAGGTGTCAGCCTGCCTGACACATTGCCGGAGTTGACCGACACTATGCCGGGTTGACCGCGAAACGCTCGCGGCAAACCTCTGCCTCGTGCGCCATGGCACAGGTCCTCGGCTGTTGGATGCGGCATTGGCGCAATGCCGTGCCGGGTTGAGAAATCCAGCGTCGGGACACTTCAGGAGTTTATGGAATGACCGGGGCATTTCTTTTCGCTTGTGGTGGCCAGGCGATCCTCGCTTTCATAGGGAAAAATCCATGAAGCCAGGGACCACCCCATGACCGCGTCATCCATCAGCGAGTCCATCGCCATTGTCCACCCCGTCACCTTGAGCCACGGTCTCAATGCCCATGTCTGGGACACGGACGGCAAGCGCTACATCGACTTCGTCGGTGGCATCGGCGTGCTCAACCTGGGCCATTGCAACCCACGGATTGTCGAGGCGGTCTGCACGCAAGCCGGCCGACTGACCCACTACGCCTTCAACGCCGCGCCACACGCACCGTACAAGCAGTTGATGGAGCGCCTGGCCAGCTTCATCCCGGTGTCGTATGCGGTCAGCGGCATGTTGACCAACAGCGGTGCGGAGGCGGCAGAAAACGCGCTGAAAATCGTCCGTGCGGCGACCGGCCGAACGGCGGTCATTGCCTTTGATGGCGGCTTCCATGGACGGACCCTGGCCACCCTGAACCTGAACGGCAAAGTCGCACCCTATAAGCAGCGGGTCGGGACCCTGCCCGGCCCGGTTTACCACCTGCCCTACCCCAGTCAAGACAACGGGGTCACGACCGAGGAGGCGCTCAAGGCCCTGGATCGGTTGTTCAGCGTCGAAATCGACGTCAATGAAGTGGCCTGTTTCATTCTCGAACCGGTGCAGGGCGAAGGCGGGTTCCTGGCGCTCGAGCCGTCGTTCGCACAAGCACTGCGCAGGTTCTGCGATGAAAAAGGCATTCTGCTCATCGTCGATGAAATCCAGTCGGGATTCGGGCGTACCGGGCAACGGTTTGCCTTCACCCGCCTGGGCATAGAACCGGATCTGATCCTGCTGGGCAAAAGCATTGCCGGCGGCCTGCCGCTGGGCGCGGTGGTCGGCAAAAAAGCACTGCTCGACACCCTGCCCAAAGGCGGACTGGGAGGCACTTACTCCGGTAACCCGATTGCATGCGCGGCGGCGCTGGCCACCCTGGACGAGATGACCGATGCCAACCTGGCGGCCTGGGGTGAATCCCAGGAACAGGCGATCCTCAACCGCTATCAGGCCTGGCAGCAGAACAAGCTGTCGCCCTATCTCGGCAAATTGACCGGTGTCGGGGCCATGCGCGGTATTGAGCTGCTCACGCCCGAAGGCGCGCCCGCCACGGCGGTGTTGGCACAGCTACTCGAAAGCGCCAGACAGCAGGGCCTGCTGCTGATGCCCAGCGGAAAATCCCGGCACATCATCCGTCTGCTGCCACCCCTGACGATCGAGCCGCACGTCCTGGAAGCAGGCCTGGATATTTTCGAGCGCTGCCTGGCAGCTATTCGCTAAACCGGGCGGGCCCTGGCTACGGCTCAGGGCCAGCCCCCCATCAGCTTTGACAGAAGCGGATCCGGTTGCCGAACGGGTCGTACACTTCCAGAACCTTGCCCCAGCCCTGCTCGACGATATCGGGACGTCCGTAACCGTACCGTTTGCCCTGCAACTCATCGCGCAGCAGGTCGATGTTGTGCATCGGCACGAATATCGTCGCCCCGGGGCTCGCATCGCCATGGTGTTCGGACAGATGCAGTTGCAGTCCGTTACGGCTGATGCCCAGGTACAGCGGCAGATCCGCTTCGAAGCGGTGCTCGAATTCGACGCTGAAACCCAGAAAATCCAGATAAAACTCCCGCGCCTTGGCTTCGTCGAACATTCGCAAGATCGGAATGGCTTTGTCGAAGGTCACAGTGGGTTGGGGATGTTCTTCTGGCAGCAGTGCCGAGGCGGTGTTCCAGTCTTTGTAGCCCAGTTGCTGGGCGACCAGTTCTAGCGCGGTGGAGTGGGACACGGGTTGATGGTGCTGCTCGAGCGAAGCACGCAGGTGCTTGGCCATCTGCTTGGCTTTGAGAATAGACAGCATTGTGACTCCCGGAGTCGAAGCATTCTGGTGCTCGCGTTGCCAAACCTCGACTATCAAGAGTGATACAGGAGAGTTTGAAGAAAACCTGCTTTCACCTTTCCCCAAGGGAGCGAGCGGCGGGCAGCAGCGGCCAGCGCCGATAGTACACAACCGCTCTGTCAGCGCCAACCGCTTGATCACCTCAGGCCTTGCGGCGACCGCGGACGGCGTGCGACACGTTTGTTGTCGCACGCCCTGCCCCGGGGATTTACTGCAGTGCAGCCCTGAAGCTGTCGTCCAGCACTTCCAGCAGGAAGTCCGCGTTGGCCTGGCTGAAAATCATCGAGGGGCGCATTTTCAGGACGTTGTCATACGGACCTTCGGTACCGATCAGGATGCCTCGCTCCCGGGCACCATCGGCCACCCGTTTGGCCATGTGCGTGGCGGGCTCCTTGGTCTTGCGGTCAGTGACCAGTTCTATCCCAAGGAACAGGCCCTGTCCGCGCACGTCGCCGATCACGTCATAGCGCTGCTGCAGCTTGCGGAAACCCTCGAGCAGATAGTTACCCATGGTCAGCGCATTGAGCTTGAGGTTATCGCGCTCGATCACCTCCAGCACCGAGAGCCCTACCGCACAAGACACCGGACTGCCGGCAAAGGTATTGAAGTACTCCATACCGTTGTTGAAGCTGTCGGCGATCTCCCGAGTGGTCACCACCGCCGACATCGGATGGCCGTTGCCAATGGGTTTGCCCATGGTCACCGCATCGGGCACCACGCCCTGGGTTTCAAACGCCCACCAGTGGCTACCGACACGACCAAAGCCGACCTGGACTTCGTCCGCCAGGCACAGGCCGCCCTCAGCGCGGACCATGGCATAGACTTCCTTGAGGTAGTTTTCCGGGAAGAACAGTTGCCCGGCGACACTGGGAATCGATTCCGCCAAGAAGAACGCCGGGGCCCTGCCCTGCTTGCGCATGCAGTCAATCTGCTCCGCCACACTTTGCGCAAAACGCTTGCCCAGCTCCTCGAACGGCCAATCCTGTGGTGCTCGGTAGGCATCCGGCACGGTCGCTTCAAACACATGCTCGGCCCGGCCTTTACCGGCCTTGCGCTTGTACTTGTAGGGGCTCAGGTCAATCAGTTCCTGAGTGGTGCCGTGGTACGCCCAATCCAGCACGATGGCGTCGTTGCGCCCGGTGTGGTTGCGCGCCATGCGCAGCATGAGGCTGTTGGCTTCACTGCCTGAACAGCCAAAGGACGCCACCGCCAAGCCTTCCGGCAAGGTCGCGGTGAGTCGCTCGGCATACTCCACGATATTGTCGTGCAGGTAGCGGGTGTTGGTGTTCAGGCGTCCCGCCTGGCGCGACAGTGCTTGCACCACATCCGGGTGGGAGTGGCCGAGGTGGCACACGTTGTTGAAGCAGTCCAGATAGGCCCGACCGAAGTTATCGATCAACCAGACCCCATCGCCGCGCACGAACTTGATCGGGTCCGAATAGGAAATCGACAGGTTGGGCAGCAACAGCTCCTTGCGCTTGGCGACAATCTCAGCCTTGCTGCGTCCATCCTGGCTGTAGGTTTCCGGCGGGATCCCGGCCAGCGTCGAGGTGTCGGGGAACACATCGGCCCAGACCTCAAGATAAGCCCGTTCACCGACACCGATGAACTCGCTCGCTTGCAGGCCGGTGTCCGTGGACATCTGGAAATGCACGTGGGGAATCCACCCGCCATTTTCCTGATCCGCCCCCATGTACCCGACCAGCGCACCCGCTTCAAGCCGGTCACCGGGCTTGAGGCGAGTCAGCGCTTCATGGGCCATGTGGCCCCACAGGGTCAGGAATGGCGGGCACCCTTCAGGGGTGTGCTTGAGCATGATCAGGCCGCCGTAGCCCAGCGGCTCCAACTCGACCTCGACGCTCTGCACCACCCCGGCGACCGGCGTATAGAGCGGCGTTCCTGCCGGCATGATCAGGTCGACACCGACGTGCACGATGCGCCGCTGCCCTTGGATGAAGCGCGACTCGAACGCGGCGTCGGTGTAGATGGTTCTTTCCTCGCCCCATGGCCCGATACCCAGCGGCACCTTGTGCTCGGCCGCAAAGTCTTCCCACCACTGGGTGGCCTCTGCCGGACGCTGCTCGGCTGAAGCAACCGTCATCACATGGGAGGCATCGCCGAACGGCGCAATCGCCTTGTTCATGCTCGCCGCCGACGGCCGCACGATATCCGCGAATGACTGGCTGTTCTCGGCCACCCAGCGGCGAATCGCACCGGCGCCTTCGACCGCATCAAACCCACAGGCCTTGCGCAGGATCGCCGTCGCCAGGCGCGGGTTCATCGCGTCCATGCGCTCCAGCAGGCGCCAGGCCGGGGCTTCGCTGATGGCCAGGTAAGGGTTGTCTTGCGTTTGGTCGTGCCGCGAGGCCGACAAGGTCACGCTGGTCACCAGGCGCATGGCGATGAGGTTGAACAGGACGTCCAACTCTTCCGGCTGCAGCGGGTACTTGTCATGGAACCCGGCAGCCAGGGCGGCCGCCGCGCCGATGGGGTCTTCCATGTCGAGAATCGAATAGGCACAAGTGATGGCCACTTCGGCGATCAGAATCGTGTGGACCGCATCGCCAAAATCGATGATGCCCGAGACTTTCTGGTGATTGCCGGAATCGACGAGGATGTTCCAGTCGTTGCCGTCATTGTGAATGACCTGGGCGCGCAGGCGCGCCAGCCGGGGCTGGACGTGTTGTTCGAACGCCTCGATGAAGCGTTGCAGAATCGCCCGTTTGCCCGGGTCCTTGACGAAGTGCAGGCGTTCGCGCGAACGGGCGGCGTGGCGCAGATCCCAGTCCAGGTCGCGCACCGCGCCGGGGTGCATGAAGCCCTGCAGCGCTCGATCGATCTCACCAAAGGATTGGCCCAGGCTGCGCATCAATTCGAAGGTGCGCTCGACCTCGGCCAGCGGTGTGCCGTGCAGCCAACTGACCAGGCGCACCGCATGGGTCTCGCCAGAGGCCGCCACTGCCGTGGCGAGGAAATCACCGGCCAGGCTCTTCTTCAGAAACGGCACGGTCAGCTCGGGATTGTGACTGGCGAGGTGGCTGAGAATGGCCGCCTGGAACTCGCTTTCGACCCGTGGCTCGGTGGAGTTGACGACTTTCAGGATCCACCCCGCATCGCCTTGGGTCTGCAACCGGTAGTTGCGATCTCGCTCACCGTCCAGAGGCGTGGCCGTACCGATTACGTTGAAAAGCTGCACGCCCAGCTTTTCGGCATCGCCTGTCGAGAACTGCGGGGCAGGATGGGAAAGATTAGTCATAGTAATTGTTTTCCAAGCCATTTTTTTCAGATAGCTTGGCACGCGAAACCAGGGAAGGCAGTAAGTATACGGTCGGCTTTGGCCTGCATATTGTCGGAATCGACCGGCACAAAATCGGCAGCAAAATAGGGGAGTTGATATGCGCGACCTGGACACCAAAGACCGCGAAATCCTGGAGATCCTGTCGAAAGAAGCGCGCATCGCCCTGAAGGCCCTGGCCGCGAGAATCGGACTGTCACGCAGTGCCACCAGCGAGCGCGTGATCAACCTGGAACGCAATGGCGTGATCCGCGGCTACCGTGCCGACATCGGCGAAATCGACGCCCACGTGATTCGCGCCATCCTGCTGGTCAGCCTCAAACGCACCCCCGCCATCGGCCTGCTGGACCTGCTGGCCCAGAACTCCCAGGTACGCCGCGTATCCTCGGTCAGTGGCCAGCTCGACCTGGTGATCGAGGTTGAATCGCGCACCATCGATGACCTCAACCGCGTCCGGGACGCCGTCGCCATTCACGAATCCGTTGAAGACATCACCACCGCCGTGGTCCTGCGGCGCGACATTGATCGCCAGTGATCGGCGCCTAATCCGATAGCGCTGATGCGCCTTGCGCCAGCGCGCGCTGCAGTTGCCGCAGGTTGCGCTGGATGATGACCTTGTGCGCTGGCCCCACCGGCACCATGTAGGCGCGGCCGAAGGCGTTGTGGGTGACCACCGATGAGGTGATCGTCACCACCCGCGCGGTTATCGACAGGCAAATCATCACATCCAGGTGCCGGTCACGCTCGGTCAGCACCAGCACGTCGGGGGCACAATGCTCCACCAGGAAAAAATCCAGGTAGTCCCCCACACTCACTGTCTGGCGCCGGCTCCCGGAAAAACCGCCGATGCGCTTGACGCCGAACAACGAGGAAATCCGGTCCCTGACCCGGAACGCCAGACGCATGAACCACCCCGTTTGCGCCGTGATGATGTTCCATGCCTCAAGCACGCTGATGTCCGCCGCCAGCGCGGCCGAGCGGCAGTCGTAGTAATCCAGTTCGGACAGTGGACGCAGGGTGTGAACAACTGATGTGCCAACCAAGGATAATCCCTCAACCTGGGTGAAGACTGCGGATTGATCCGCCATGAGGAGTGCTGGAACAGCTCATCCAGCTGTTCGAAAAATTCACACTCGCTAGGATTATCGGCCTCACCCAGGGGTTTGAGAATAGGCTTCTTGCCCTTAGAGCTTCATCCCCACCGCCAGCCGGTTGAAAGCATTCATCAAGGCTGCGGCCAACGTCAGGTCGCTGATCTCGACATCACTGAAGTGTGCTTTCAACGGCGCGTACAATTCGTCTGGCGCCCCCTTCTCGCTGACGTAGGTGAGCGTCTCGGCCCAGGCCAGGGCGGCGCGTTCGCGGTCGTTGAACAGCTCGCTGATGCGCCAGCCCGCCAGGCAATCCAGCTTCTCTTGCGCCACCTCACTTTCACGCAGTGTCTGCGCATGTTTGCCCAGGCAGAACGCGCAGCCGTTGATCTGCGAGATGCGCAAATACACCAGCTCCAGCAGTTGTAGGCCCAGGGGGCTGGCGGCCAGCGCCGTGTTGGTGGCGAGCAGGCCCTGGTAAGCGGCAGGTGACAGGGAAGGAAACGGCAGTCTGAGTTGGCTCATGGTAAAACTCCTGGGTAGTAAAACGGATCAGGCACAAACGAGGTGGTTGAACAGCGGCTCCAATGCCAGGCGGGCGCGGCTGTTGTCGAGCGTTGCGCGGACAGCTTCCTCACCCAGCACCAAACCCTGGAGATAAGAAAAGTGCAGGTCGAACAGCCCGAGGGTGTTCAGCACATGGCGCAGGTACGAGGTCAGGAAATCCGCTTGCCGGGCCCGCTCGCCCTGGTGGAACCCACCGGAGCCGACCAACACGTACACCGGGCGATCGCGCAGCAGACCGGTCTTGCCCTCGGGGCCTGAGCTGAATGTGCGGTGGATGCGCAGGACATAGTCGACCCACAGCTTGAGCGCGGCCGGGAGGGTGAAGTTGTGCATCGGCGTGGCGATCAGCAGCATGTCGCAGCGTTCCAACTCGCCGATCAACGCCTCGGATACCTCGAACGTTGGCGAGTCGAACGGCGTGGTCGTGGTCAGCGCGCGGGCATAGTCCATGCCCAGCGGGGGCAACGGCTGGGCGCCCAGGTCACGCTCGACCAGTTCGAGCTGCGGATGACGGTTACGCAGGGAGGCCACTAACTCCAGTGCCAACTGGTTGGCATGGGACACCTGCCCCTGCGGGCTGGCATTGATCAACAAAACAGTGTTCATGCCGCACTTCCTGCCCGCAGGCTCTGGGTGAAATGCATGCCACGGGCCAATAGCCCCTGGCGGAAATAGAAGCGTTGAGCCAGCGGCATGTGCAGGCCGGTATCCAGCACCAGGTGATCACAACCGCGCTGCTGGGCCTGCTCGCGAACCGCGCTCAACAGTTGCGCGCCGACGCCGCTACGCTGCAGTTCGGGGCTGACCACCAGGTCATCGACGTAGATGAAACGCCCGTAGAGCAGGTTCTCCAGCTCGCGGTAACCGGCCAGGCCAAGCAGGCGCCCACCCTCCTTCGCTGCCAGCACGCGGTAGCCCTGCGCCGTCTGCCGAACCAGTTGCGCGACATAGCGATCCGGGTCGACAACGTGCGGGCGCAAGACCCTCATTAGCTCAAAGCTGGCCGCCAAGGCCTGCTCGTCGTCAAGATGTTCAAAGGTGTAAGGCATGTCCGTGGTCCGCCGTGAAGAGATGGCACACTTTAGGGCGGCAATGGCTTAAGCTACAGGGCCGAAAAATGCATAAACGACTAGGCCATGATTGCGCCCTTCCAACTGGACCGCTGCCAGTCAGCGCCGATCTATCGCCAGCTCTATCAGCGATTTCGTGAATCCATCGCCGACGGCCGCCTGCGTCCGGGAGACCGGGTGCCTGCTGTCCGTGCACTGGCGGCGGAACTGAACCTAGCGCGCGGCACCGTGGACGCGGCCTACCAGCTACTGATTGGCGAGGGTTACCTGACGGCTCGCGGGGCCGCCGGAACGGTGGTGACACCACACCTGGCAACCGTTTCCTCGCCCATCCTTCACCCCCCGCTGGCCTCGACCGCGTACCAGACCACCCACAGCGGAGCTCAGCCGCTCGCCCTGCAGATGGGCCTGCCCGCCCTGGATGCCTTTCCGCGCAAGCTCTGGACCCGACTGGCGGGCCGCCAGTTACGCCAGTCCGGCGTCGAGGGCCTGGTCTACCCGGACCCTCGCGGCCACGCCCCGTTGCGTGCGGCCATCGCCACCTACCTGGGCATCTCCCGCGGCATCACCTGTCACCCGCAGCAGATATTTGTCTGCGCTGGCTATCGCGCGTGCCTGGACCTGATCAGCCACACCCTGATGCAGCCTGGTGATAGCTGCTGGCTGGAAGAGCCCGGCTATTTCATGGCCCGCAACGCCCTGCAGGAAGCCGGCGCACAGTGGGTACCGGTGCCCGTGGATGACCAGGGACTGGACGTCGCGCAAGGCATCCGCCGCTCCCCGGATGCCCGCTTTGCCGTGGTCACGCCCACCCACCAGAGCCCACTGGGTGTGTCGCTGTCACTGCCACGGCGGTTGGCCCTGCTGGATTGGGCCAACCGCCGTGGCAGCTGGATCATCGAGGACGATTACGACAGCGAATACCGCTACCAGGGCAAACCCCTGCCCGCCCTCAAGAGCCTCGACCAACAGGGTCGCGTGCTCTACACCGGCACCTTCAGCAAGGTGCTGTTCCCAGGCCTGCGCCTGGCCTACCTGGTGGTGCCGGTCGAACAGAGCGAAGCGTTCGCCCGCCAGGCGGACCGTCTGCATAACCACTGCCCCCACCTCCTGCAGGCAACCGTCACGGCGTTCCTCAACGAGGGTCACTTCGCCCGCCACCTGAAAAAAATGCGCAGTCTCTACGCCCGCCGCCGCCAATGGCTGGTGGAGGCACTGCAACAACAATTGGGTGAACGCCTGCTGATCAACCCCCAGGCCGGCGGGATGCACCTGGTGGTGGGCCTTCGCGAAGGTGATGATGTCCAACTGGCCCAGCGTGCCCGGACCGTGGGTATCGCCGTCGAGCCGCTGTCCCAGTGGTACCTGGAAGCCGAGCCCAGGCATGGCCTGGTCCTTGGCTTCACCAACATCAGCAGTGCCGAACAGGCAACCGCGGTGGCGCTGCGCTTGGCGCAAATCATCTAGGGCATGGGGGCACCGACGTTGAGCGCGTCGCTCAACTGGTTTTACGCGTCAGCCAGGCCCCACAGAACAGACTACTGAAGAAACGCGTAGCGTCTGCGAATCCCGAGTCAAACAGCAATTGTTGAACCGCCGCCTCGGAATGGGGCGGGTCAGCGCCCTGAAGAATCTTCCCCAACTTGGCCTTCACTTCATCCGGGCTGGCGCCATGCTGCCGCCACCGTTGCCCCCAGGCGGCAAGCAATAGCGGTTGGCTGGCATACGCATAGTGATTGCCCGCGACAATCAGCGGCGCACCGGGCTTTAGATGAGCCCGAATGGATCGTAGCGTTTGGCGCTTCGCAGCATCCCCATCGAGATGATGGAGCACCCCGATCAAGGTGGCGGCGTCGTATGACGCATCCGCTGCCAGGTCTTCAACATAGCCAAGATGCAGGTGTGTTCTGTCGAGCACATCGTTGGCCTGCAACTGCTGCGTCGCGGCTTCCAGCATCGGCGCGCAGGGATCAACCGCCGTGAAGCGCCAGGTCGGTTCCAGCGCTGCCATCGCAATTATTTCTTGAGCGGTACCCCCCGCGCCAACCACCAGTATTTTCGCCGAACCTGCACCGCCCAGGCTTGCCGCCAGCATGCACGCAGCAAGATCCTGGCAGGCGTCATACCCGGCCAATGCAATACGGCTCTGGCGTGCGTACTCATTGGCCCGTGACGTATCAAATTTTTCAGCTGAGTTCAGAGGGGATGATTTCAAGGCGGTTCTCCGTGTCCTTGAATCAAACTACGCCAGCCAAACCAATAAGAAAAATTCATTAATTTTATAAGATGCATTCCCGGGAAGAATGTCGAATCCACGTTCGGGCCGGGGTCTTATGGAGCGTTAGCTGCGCGATGCGAAGGGCAACCAGCGGCCATCAGCAGCCGCTGGACAGGCTAATGGCTAGTCGGTAGCGTCGACCTTCCAGACGTATCAGTTGGAGGCGTTGCAATGACAACAGTCGATGTGAAATCCCGATTCGACGCAAAGCTCCTTCGTCCGGCAAAGCCTGGCAACGATACGTCGTGGGCGTTCCTGGTACTGCCAAGAGACGCGAGTGAACAGCTTCCCAGGCGCGGAAGGACGACAGTTGAAGGCACAATCAATGGGCACCCTTTCCAGGCAACCCTTGAGCCGGATGGTCAACTGAGTCATTGGCTGCAAGTAGACAGAGCGTTACTCGAAGCCGCAGGCGCGGCCGTTGGGGATGTCGTGACACTCGAGCTAACCCCTGTGAAAAAGGAACCCGAGCCTGAAGTCCCGCCGGATTTTCGGGAGGCACTGGCGGCCACTCCAGAGGCCCATAAAGTCTGGAAGAGCACCACGACCATCGCACGAGTCGACTGGATACACTGGATTTCCTCAGCCAAGCAACTCAAGACGCGCGCAAAGCGAATAGGTGATGCCTGCGACATGCTCGCGTCCGGCAAGAAGCACGTTTGCTGTTTCGACCAGTCCGGCTATTACAGCAAGGCCTTCCGTGCGCCCGAGGCAGACGACGCCTGAAAAGGGGACGGATTTTTTATCCCTAGCCCCCCCTCGCAGCCGCTACTCACTGGTCCAGGAACTTGATGACCGCATTGGCGAACAGTTCTGGCTGATCAAGCATGACGAAGTGAAAACTGCCGTCAATGCGTCTGAAACTGATGTTTGGTGTCGAGACATAGGCGTTACGGAACATTGCATCAACGTGGGTCGCAGGTATGCCGTAAAGCAGGTCATAGGCATAGACAACCTCGACCGGCACCCTGATGCGTCCAAGCTCAGGCCGCAGGTCGGTGACCATCAGCTCATACATGGCATCGGCCATGGTCTTTCGGTCCGAGCTTATTCCCGCAGCGGCCAAGCCTGGCCGGACCGCTTCAGTTTTGACGAGACGGGCGATGGATGCATGCTGCATGACTTCCGCCTGCTCAGCCGTTGCCGCTAACATTGCATCGCGCACCGCAGCAGCCTGCGGGATCGCCGTTTCACTGGTCGCAGAGAGGTCAAACAGCAACGTATAAAAGGGCAACGCATCGACAATCATCAGGCGTCCCACTTGCTCCGGATGACGAGCACCTAGCATCAGTGCCACCTCACCACCCAACGAATGACCGATGATGGCCGGTGCCTCGATGCGCTGGCTGCGAATATATTCAGCGATCGCCTCGGCCGTCGGCGCTACCACTTTCGCGCCTGGATCGGATACGGCAGGCGAGCCGGCAAAGCCAGCCACC